>Stewie_p2__coassemble_11128_pt1 | contig 2345 bp, 2 predicted proteins | sample Stewie_p2__metabat2_high_PE_008 | metagenome-assembled genome bin Stewie_p2 | reverse complement strand
TAGTTTATCAGAAAAAAGGGGTGTTCACAATTTATTTACTCATGCGTTTGTCGTGGAGCTACAGCATGAACATAATTTCACAGGCCTTATTTCAGCTTATGATGTTCTTTTTTCAGTTCACGGTAAAGTTCCATGGAATTCCAGTGTGCGGTGACAGGGGTAAGAACTGCTTTGAGATCAACATTTTTCAGCTGGTTATCCCGGAAAAACTGAAGAAATGAATCCATCTGGCTGTTGGAAAAATCCTTCATAACCAACATTTCCTCGCTGAAATTTTCGCCCATAGGGAACATGGAACTGGGTGTAAATCCAGGAATCTCAAAAAGATATCCCAGAGGATGAAACAGCTCGGAAGCAGATACCTCACGGATATCAACACCGGATTTTCTCAGATATCGTCTAATCTGTCTGGTGCGCCCATCCTGTGGAAAATGGTAGAGAAGAATCTGAGGTCTGGGAGCAGAAATCCTGCCCATTGAGGAGCGGTTTAGGTTATTAAAATCAAATGTGTTCAAAAAAACACCTCCTGGTATGATAATGGTGCAGCCGATGGCGCTGATCAGTCCTGCACAGATAAATTCTTTGTTGTCTGCGACTGGTAAGTTCAGAGAAGTATTCTCAATTATAAGTAAAAGTCAGATACAGTTTATCATATTTTTAACAGAAATACGAGAAAAAGCAGGAAGTTTTGTGTGTATAAAAGAGAGACGCTGTGAACCTGGCGTCTCTTTCTTATATGTGTTATGATAAAGAAAATCAGCAGGAGGGGGGCGGAACATGCAGCAGGCGCTTTTGGATCATTTAAGAAAAATAACAGAAGAAGAGCAGAGAATTCTTGATGGAGCGTCAGAGGTAGACCAGGGGTTGTATACATCAGGAACAGATTTTACTGTGGACAGTGCAAAAATGCTGGAAGAGGGAAAACTGATCGCAGTACGGACTCACACCAGATTTGTATATTTTCCGTCTCACAGGCATAATTTTATTGAGGTACTTTATGTATGTGAAGGTTCCCTTACTAATATCATAGGGGGAAAGCAGGTAATTGTTGAGGCAGGGGAGCTTTTATTTCTGAATCAGTATACCAGGCACGAGATCCTTCCGGCAGAAAAAAATGATATCGCAATTAATTTTATGATTCTTCCGGAATTTTTTGATGTGGCCTATTCAATGGCAGGAAGCAATAATATCCTTGCGGATTTTCTTGTAAATGTGCTGCGGCAGAATGAAGAAAAGGGAGAGTATCTTCATTTTCGGGTGGCAGAAGTTTTGCAGATTCAGAATCTTCTGGAAAACATGATCTATTCACTGGTGACAGGCAGGGGAGATCAGAATCAGATCAATCAGACAACCATGGGACTGATTTTTCTGTATCTTCTGGATTCTGTCCAGTATGCAGAGATGAGAGTGCCGAATCAGTATGAAAATATGATATCCATGACAACTCTGGATTATATCGAGCAGAATTATAAGACGGCTACCCTGACAGAGCTGTGCGTTAAGCTTCACCTGCCCATGCATGTACTCAGTAAAATGATCAAAAAGAACACAGGGTTCAATTTTAAGGAGCTCCTCCAGAGGAAACGGCTGAATAAGGCTGTGGAGCTGATGTGCGAGACAGACCTTCCGATCAGCGATATCATTGCGGCTGTGGGGTATGAGAACGGCAGCTATTTTCACCGTGTTTTCAGGGAAAAGTATCATGTAACGCCAAGGGCATTCCGGGAAATAAACAGAAAACGGGAGAGTGTACGTTTATAGGATTTTACAGATGGAGAAGGGGTATTACAAAATACATTAAAAAAATGTATTTTGTAATACCCCTTATTAGATTTTACTTTATCTTTGGCAATAGAAAAAAGAAATGTCTCAAGAAATGTGGAATCCGGGAAACAGAGAATTCTGCAGATTCCGAAGATATTTATGTAATATCATTGGTGTTTCTTTTTCTGTATGTACCTGAAGTAAAATCTGTAATTATTCTATCATATTTTATATGGATAGAAAAGAATCGGTTTTGTAGAAAAAACAGAGACATAATTGTGCAAAATATACAAAAGTTAATGTGGAATGATTGAAAAAGGATATGATTAGCATAAAAATACCGAGTTTTGACCGTAGTTGAAGTAAAAATAGAAAAGATAAATGGATTTTTAGGACAACAAAAAATCCGAAACCTGAAGTTTCGGATTTTAGTAGCGAGAGGGGGATTCGAACCCTCGACACTACGGGTATGAACCGTATGCTCTAGCCAACTGAGCTATCTCGCCATGTCTGTTTATTCGGTTGTTATGGGGCCTATAGGGCTCGAACCTATGACCCTCTGCTTGTAAGGCAGATGCTCT
>Stewie_p2__coassemble_6718_pt1 | contig 3691 bp, 8 predicted proteins | sample Stewie_p2__metabat2_high_PE_008 | metagenome-assembled genome bin Stewie_p2 | reverse complement strand
TCTCAATTCCGATTCGATCCCATCCGGTACGAGGTGCATGGATCTCCGGGTTATACCTCTGCATTTTCATCCCTCCATTTATCTAACTCTCCTGCTGCAAGTGCCATAAGTATTAAGTTCAGCGCCCAGAACACCCACAGGGCCAGGACTGTTTTTATTACTCCATCCCACTGCTGCCAGGACAGCAGCCATTCAAACACGGCTATGTATGCTGCTGCTAAATATTTTCTTCGCATGGCTTGTCCTCCTAATTTACAATTTTTAATCTTACTTCCGGAGGAACATCCATCATGTCACACAGCTGCCAAAATTCCTCCAACGTAAGGCTTCCCGGATTTTTCAGCCGACTGTAAAATTTCGTATTGCTGAATCCTGCCCTTTCCATAAGACTTGTTTTTGTCTCTCCGCTCTCAAAAATATAGTTTTGAACTGCCCGGACAAACTCATGTCCGCGGCGCTGGTTCTTCGTGATAAAAGTCTGCGGCATGGTATCACCTCTCTTTCTGCTGAATCTCTTCTATCTACGTTTTCCAAAGATCAACCTTGTGTTTCGCCAAATGAATTACAACTTTGCCGCAATGCTGTTAATCTTTCGGTTCAACTGACTGCTCAAATAATTTTCGACTATTTAGATTCACTCGGAATACTAAACTATCAGAATCTGACGGAACACATTGAGAAAACAGTTTTTCGGGTGATTCAAGGCGGCTTAACCCCTGATGATTAATTCCTTGAAAATCTTTCTCTTGCTGACTTCGTACTATTTTCTCGAGGTCAGCAATTCTTTTTTCCAATGCTTTCCATTTTTTCTTAGGAATCCACATCCCTCTCACTCTCCTACTCTTCCAAGAAATACTCAATACTCACATCGAAGTAATCAGCAAGGAGTTTTAAATTTTCAGCTCCAAGTGTTTTAATTCTTCCTGATTTCCATTCAGACAGCGTAGATTGCGCGATTCCCGTTTCTTTTGCGACCTGATATGCGGTTTTATTATTTTTTACCAATAATTCAGCAAATTTTTTGTACACGTTTTCGCTCCTTTCTATTAATATTTTTATTGAATATACTTCGTAATTATGTTATACTTTGTTTGTCGAACGAAGTATTACAATTTAAAATAGCATTTTTATTACGAAGCGTATTCTTTTTTGATTCGTACTTCCGAAGTACAAATGTAGTATAGCATTCGTCTTCACGAAAGTCAAGAAGAATTAGTACGTTTTTACGAAGTGCTGACTTTTTTGTGAAAGGTGGCTAGTTTATGTATGAGATATTTGAGCAATTACTACAAAGTTTAGGCATTACAGCTTATAAATTCTGCAAAGACACTGGTATTTCCCAGTCAACTATTAGCACATGGAAAAAGAAAAGGAATTTAATAAGTGGAGATATTGCGAAAGAAATAGCTAATTACTTTGATGTATCTGTAGATTACCTTATGACAGGAAAAGAGAAAGACGGAGATAGATATTATCTCAATGACGAAACCGCCGAGATGGCTCAAAAACTTTTTGAAAACAAAGACCTCAGGGTTTTATTTGATGCCGCCAAAGACGCATCTCCTGAGGACTTAAAAACAACTTATGATATGCTTATGGCTTTAAAAAAGAAAGAACGTGGTATGGATGCCGATTGATTATCAAATCATACTGTTGGATATGCCAACAAACGAAGCTGTGACAGTAAACGAAGATGGTAGCTATACTATCTTTATCAATGCCCGGCTGAATCGTGAACAACAGATAAAATCTTACTACCATGCAATGAAACATATTGCAGGGGAAGATTTTGATAAAGAAAGCGTGCAGGAGATTGAAGCTTTGGCACATGCTTAAAGATTAATTCGCTATAGGCGTTTTAATAAAAAAACGAAGGAAGGAAAAGAAATATTATGAAAGTACAAAATTCTGTTAAAAAGAAATGGTATCAGCAGACGGGATGGATCATTTTTCTTTTAATCGTGTTTTTCCCTGTAGGGTTGTTTTTGATGTGGAAATACACGAATTGGAATAAATGGTTAAAAATTGGTATAACTTTATTTTTTGTCTGGGCTTTATTTAGTCCAAGTTCTTCAAAAAACAATACAGAACCTACCAAAAATGAAGAAGCATATTTAACCCCTACACCAGAACCTACAAATACTCCGACACCAGAACCTACCGCTACACCTACTCCAACACCTACAGTTACACCTACGCCTACAATTACACCTATCCCAACATCTACACCTACACCTGAGCCTACGCCTGAACAGGTATCAGAAGAAATGGTTTGGGTAAGTGGTTCCGGAGCTAAATACCATTCAAATCCAAGTTGTAGCAATATGTCCGCTCCTACAGAAATAACTATTTCCGATGCAGAATCAAGAGGATATGAACCTTGTAAGAAATGCTATTAACTAAATAAAAACCGGCCCCTGCGACAACAGAGACCGGCAAGTAACATTCCGGAGAATGATACCCCAATTCACGAATATTGTATCATCTTCGGGGCAGCCACGCAAGCGGAACCTATGTTCATGCTGGCTGTTATTTTTATACCCATTTTTAAGGAGAATGATTATTATGGCAACAGCAAAGAAACTTGCGTCAGGATCCTGGAGATGTCAGGTCTATAGTCACACCGAAGAGCTGATCCAGCCGGACGGAACAAAAAAGCAAAAGAGAATCTATAAGTCTTTTACCTGCTCTACCCCAGGTCCAAAAGGAAAAAGAGAATGCGAAAAGATGGCTGCGGAATGGGCGGCTGAAAAAGAGCGGCACACCAAAACTGCAGACATGTTGTTATCAGAGGCTTACGATAAGTACATATCCCTCCGATCCGCTGTTATATCTCCTGCTACGTTGCGGGAATATAAGAGATCTGCAAAAAAGGATCTACAAGGGCTTATGTCCTGCAATATCTCCAAGCTCACGCAAGAAATGATTCAAAGCGCCATCAACGAAGAGGCGCTGTCTCACTCTCCAAAGAGCGTTCGGAATATGCACGGTCTCTTGTCTGCGGTTCTCGGTGTCTACCGTCCAGATTTCACCTTGCGAACAGATCTTCCAAACAAAATCCGACCTTCTATTTATGTTCCCACAGACAAAGAGGTAGAAGCTCTAATCAAACGTGTCTCTGGGACACAAATGGAAATTCCGGTTCTGCTGGCTGCGTTCGGCCCTATGCGCAGATCTGAGATCTGCGCGCTCACATCTGAACAGATCAATGGCAACATCGTACATGTAGAGCAAGCCATGGTGCTCAATGATGATCATCAGTGGGTTATCAAAAAACCGAAGAGCTACGCTGGTGATCGCTATATTACATTTCCAGATTTTGTGATCAATAAAATAGGTGAGAGAAAAGGAAAAATTGTGTCTCTGAATCCAGCTCAGATTTCAGATCGGTTTCCTAAGATATTAAAAGAATGTAATTTACCGCACTTCCGATTCCATGACCTCCGGCACTATTCCGCAAGTATTCAGCACGCCCTTGGAATCCCGGACAGTTATATTATGCAGCGCGGCGGTTGGGGAAATGACGGAGTTTTAAAAAATGTATATAGACATACCCTGCAGGATATGGAACAGAAAATGAGTGATAAAGCCAATAAGCATTTTGAGGACTTATGCAACACGAAATGCAACACAAAAATAGAAAGTGCCTAAAAATAGGCACTTATAGGCTGCGGGCAACAGGACTTGAACC
>Stewie_p2__coassemble_3532_pt1 | contig 7296 bp, 7 predicted proteins | sample Stewie_p2__metabat2_high_PE_008 | metagenome-assembled genome bin Stewie_p2 | reverse complement strand
CAGGATTTAACATGAAAGTAACACCGGAGATTGAACAGCTGACAGAAATGTGTAAAGATCACAGCAGTATAGATCTGTCACTCTACGGGAAATATGATGTAAAACGAGGACTGCGTGATATTAACGGAAAGGGTGTTCTTGCAGGACTTACCCAGGTTTCCAACGTTCAGGCAGTGAAAGTAGTTGATGGAAAAGAAGTTCCCTGTGCAGGCAGTCTGTATTACAGAGGATACAATATCAAAGATCTTACAGCCGGATTTGTAAAGGACAATCGTTTTGGTTTTGAGGAAACTACATATTTGCTTTTATTCGGTGTACTGCCAGATAAAAAGCAGCTGGAAGAGTTTAAGCAGCTTCTTGCGAATCAGCGTTCACTTCCGAGAAACTTTGTCCGTGATGTGGTAATGAAAGCGCCGGGAAGAGATATTATGAACGCTCTTTCCAGAAGTGTGCTGACTCTGTACTCCTATGATAATAATCCGGATGATATTTCTCTTCCGAATGTACTTCGTCAGTGTCTGAACCTGATCAGTGTATTTCCGCTTTTGTCTGTTTACGGATATCAGGCGTATAATCACTATATAAGAGGAAAGAGTCTGTATATTCATAATCCCAAAAAAGAACTGTCTACAGCAGAGAATATTCTCCGTATTCTGAGACCGGACAAGAAATATACAGATCTGGAAGCAAAAATTCTGGATCTTGCCCTGATCCTTCATATGGAACACGGCGGAGGTAATAACTCCACCTTTACCACTCATGTAGTTTCTTCTTCTGGAACAGATACCTATTCTGCCATTGCCGCAGCTCTGGGTTCCCTGAAGGGACCAAAGCACGGAGGCGCTAACATAAAGGTGATCCGTATGTTCCAGGATATGAAAAAAGAAGTTCATGACTGGGAGGATGAGGACGAGGTACGCAATTATCTGAGACGTCTTCTCCACAAAGAGGCCTTTGACAGAAGAGGGCTTATTTATGGTATGGGCCATGCCATTTATTCTGTATCTGACCCCAGAGCGGAAGTCCTTAAAAGCTTTGTGGAAAGCCTTGCAAAAGCGAAAGGCAGGATGAAGGATTACAAGCTGTATTCCATGGTAGAAAAAATGGCGCCGGAAGTTATTGCAGAAGAACGGCGTATTTATAAGGGCGTAAGCGCCAACGTGGATTTTTACAGTGGATTTGTGTACAGTATGCTGGATCTTCCTCTGGAACTTTATACACCGATGTTTGCGGTGGCGCGTATTGTGGGCTGGAGTGCTCACCGTATGGAGGAGCTGATCAATACAGACAAGATTATCCGCCCCGCATACAAAAACGTGCTGGAAGCAGCGGAGTATGTGCCGCTTGACCAGCGCTGAAAAACAACGTAGAGCAGGAGATAAAAATGTTTCGATGTTTTTTCCCGGATGAATATCTGGAATCTGCTTATGCAGTGAACTATGAAAAATTATATCAGGAGGGAGTCAGAGGGCTTCTGTTCGATATCGATAATACGCTGGTGCCTCACGGGGCGCCGGCAGATAAACGGGCAGTGGAGCTCTTTGAGCGCCTTCGCGAAATCGGATTTAAAAGCTGCTTCTTATCAAATAACCAGATTCAGAGAGTAGCTTCTTTTAATGAAAAAATAGGGGAGCGTTTTATTGAAAACGCACATAAACCGGCAGTCCGCAACTATCAGAAGGCGATGGAACTGCTGGGAACAGACTGTTCCAACACTGTTTTTATCGGAGATCAGCTTTTTACAGATATCTACGGAGCAAAAAGAGCAGGAATCCGTAATATCCTCGTAAAGCCGATCCATCCGAAAGAAGAGATTCAGATCGTTTTAAAACGATATCTGGAAAGAATCGTACTTTATTTTTACAGGAAAGAGGAGGGGACTTTATGAACCATGTGGTGATCATCGGGTTTATGGGTTCAGGTAAGACGAGAGTAGGCAAGCAGCTTTCCAGGGATTTGGGACTGCCTTTTGTAGATCTTGAAAAACTAATTGTAAAGAAAATGAACCTCTCAGTAAGAGAGATATTTGAGAAATTTGGAGAGCCGTTTTTCCGGGCACTGGAGACAATGGCGCTGAAAGAGCTGATCAATGACAGTGAAAGAAGAGTGATTTCTCTGGGTTCCGGGCTTCCGCTTCAGGAACAGAATCAGAAATATCTGAAAGAACTGGGAACAGTGGTATACCTTAAAGGATCACTGGAAACACTGAAAAGAAGACTGGAAGGCTCCAGTAAGGATCCGGTCCTGGATGGAGATGACCGGGATGATAAGATCAAAAAGCTTCTTAAGCAGAGAGATCCTGTTTATCAGAAGTTTGCGGATATTCAGGTGGTGACAGGAGAGAAGCCATTTGAGGATCTGGTTCATGAAATTGAGGAAAAATTAGCGGTATATGAAAAAAACAGTTGAAAAAACCGCTATGGTATTATAGAATGATGGGTAGTGAACATTACAATAAGGAGGAACTAAATTATGATTTCAGCAGGTGATTTCAAAAACGGTATCACACTCGAAATTGAAGGAAATGTATGTCAGATCGTTGAATTTCAGCATGTAAAACCTGGAAAGGGTGCTGCTTTTGTCAGAACAAAATATAAAAACATTATTACAGGGGCTGTTCTGGAGAAATCCTTCCGTCCTACAGAGAAATTCCCGCAGGCTCGTATTGACCGCGTGGATATGAGCTATCTGTACAATGACGGTGATCTTTACAACTTTATGAATGTGGAGACCTATGATCAGATCGCGCTTACAGCAGAGCAGGTTGGAGATTCTCTGAAGTTTGTAAAAGAGAACGAGATTGTTAAAATCTGTTCTCATAACGGCAATGTATTTGCAATTGAGCCGCCTCTCTTTGTTGAGCTTGAGGTAATTGAAACAGAGCCTGGCTTTGCAGGAAATACTGCTCAGGGAGCTACTAAACCGGCAACTGTTGAAACAGGCGCACAGGTACAGGTTCCGCTGTTTGTAAATCAGGGAGATAAATTAAAAATTGATACAAGAACAGGCGAGTATCTGTCCCGCGTTTGATTTGGATAAAATCTGAAAACGTATTTAAGTAAGAGGCTGTATCAGAAGTGATCTCAGCAGTATTTTTGGACATTTTTTCTGTGAGCTGTAGGCTTTCGGAAATAAAATGTGTTGAAATATACTGTAGAGACAGGCTGATAACAGCCTCGTTCTGATATAAGGAGAAAAAATATGGAATACAGAATTTTAGGAAAAACAGGGCTGAAAATTTCCAGACTTGGATTTGGAGGAATTCCAATTCAGAGAATTGATGCTGAGGGAACAAAAAAACTTCTTCACGAAATGGTGAAAAAAGGAATTAATTATATTGATACGGCAAGAGGATATACAGTCAGCGAAGAATACCTAGGATATGCTCTGGAAGGAATCCGTGATAAATTTGTTGTGGCAACAAAATCCATGGCAAGAACAAAAGAGGCAATGAAAGCAGATATTGAGACAAGCCTTGGAAATCTCCGCACAGATTATATTGATCTTTATCAGGTGCATAATCCAAGCATGGAACAGCTGGAGCAGGTTATGGGGGAGGACGGCGCCCTTCAGGCTCTTCAGGAGGCAAAGGAGGAGGGGAAAATCGGACATATTGGTCTTACTGCTCACTCTACAGCCGTTTTTGAAAAGGCGTTGGAGCTTGACTGGGTGGAAACAATCATGTTTCCGTATAACATCGTAGAAAATCAGGGAGAGGAGCTGATCCGCCGCTGTACAGAAAAAAATATTGGATTCATTGATATGAAACCTCTGGCAGGAGGCGCGATTGAGGACTCTTCCCTTGCTCTTCGTTATATCTGTGCCAACGGAGCGGTGACAGTTGTAATTCCGGGAATGGCAGAGATAACAGAACTGGATCAGAATATAAAGGCATGTGAGGATGAATCTCCTTTCTCAGAAGACGACCTTCATAAAATAGAAGAAATAAAAAAACAGCTGGGTACAGATTTTTGCCGAAGATGTAATTACTGCGCTCCCTGTACGGTGGGAATTAATATTCCAAGTGTATTTCTGTTTGCGGGATACCTTCAGAGATATAATCTGGCAGACTGGGCAAAAGACCGATACAGTACACTGCCGGTAAAGGCGTCTGCATGTATTGAATGCGGAGAATGTGAGAAGAGATGCCCTTATCATCTTCCAATCAGAGAAAAACTGAAAAAATGTGCTGAGGATATGGGCGAGTAGAGTGTGAAGCTGAAAAAGCTGCGGACGATTCAGGAAAATTCCTGAAAGCATCCACAGCTTTTCGTTATGTACGGTTTATTTTGCTTTTTTTTCTTCCTGGCTCAAAGAACATAAAGAACAGAGCGCTTACAAGAAGAATATATGGATAATAAAGATTTGGCATAATGTCAAAGGCTGACATTTCAAATCCAAGCTCCGCAGCAGTAGAAAGTGCGATCAGCATCTGAGCTCCATAGGGAATCACACCCTGGAATACACAGGAAAAGGTGTCCAGGATAGAAGCTGTTGTCTGAGGCGTTACATCGTATTCCTCTGCCATTTCCTTTGCGATTGGGTTGGCCATAACAATGGCAACGGTATTATTGGCTGTTGCAATATCCATAGCGCCTACAAGAAGTCCCATGCCCAGCTTTCCGCCTTTCTGGGTTTTAAAGATGCGGCGGATAAAGTTTAAAAGTGCAGTAAATCCATCATACTTCTGGATCAGCGCACAGATGGCAGATACCAGGATTGCCACCATTGTGGTTTCATACATACCGGCAGCCCCGGTTCCCATGTTTGCCAGAAGATCCGTTGCCTGAGTTGCTCCTGTTGCCAGAACAATAACAGAACCGGAAGCAATTCCGATCAGAAGAACTACAAAAACATTGATACCGATAATACCTCCCACTAGCACAAGAAGATAGGGGATGATACGGATCAGGTTGTAATCTTTGATGATTGCTGCGCTGTCTGTACCGCCTGAAGTACGGATAAAAATAATCGCCAGAGTCACGAGAGCAGCAGGAAGGGCAATTTTAAAGTTGGCCCGGAATTTATCCTTCATTGCACACCCCTGACCATTGCAGGCAGCGATGGTCGTATCGGAGATAAAAGAAAGATTATCGCCAAACATAGCGCCGCCCATAACAGCGCCTACGCACAGTGGAGCTGCGAAGCCGGAAGCTGTGGACACGGCAAGGGCGATAGGAGTAATAAGAGTGATGGTTCCAACAGAAGTTCCCATGGCAAGTGACACGAAACAGCTTACCACAAACAGTACGATCACTGCAAAGCGTGCCGGAATCACAGAAAGCAGAAAATATGCTACGCTTTCTGCACTTTCCCGTCCTACAACTCCTACAAAAATACCTGCAACCATAAAAATCAGGATCATGGTAACAATATTTTTATTACCTACACCCTGTGCCATTACAGAAAGCTTTTCGTCAAAGCTTAATTTGGGGTTCTGGATACATGCAACCAGAAGAGCAGTCAGAAATGAAACCACAATGGGAATATTATAAAATCCCATGGGAATTTTCAGAACATACTCAAAAAGAATTCCCAGTCCCAGATACATAACCAGGAATACTGCAATTGGAAGAAGTGCCTTCCAGTTTCCTTTCTTCATATTCGTTTTCCTCCATAAAAGTAACATGCTTTCCGTGTACAAACATATTGCCGGATGCGGAAAGTATACTTCATTGTAACATTAAATATGCTGTGATACTACATAAAAATTATTTTTTTCCATGGAAGCAAAACTGGTAAGACCAATTTAGGCGTTGTTGACATATTCATTAAAGAAAAACGGGCAGATATCAGTCAGTTTTCCTATTGTGCAAAAAAAGATATGTGCTATAATGAAAAACGCTGATTTAAAAGTTACAACTGTAACGTTTTACTGTATCAAATATTGAATTATCCATAGAGAAGGAGACAGGATATGAAGTATATGAGACAATTCGGGATCATCCTGGGTGTCACCTGCGCAGGGGAACTGATGAAATATTTTAACCCACTTCCGATTCCGGGAAGCATTTATGGACTTTTACTTATGTTTGTACTGCTTTTTACAAAAGTGATCAAGGTGGAACAGGTAAAGGATGTAGGGGAGTTTCTTATCGAGATCATGCCGCTAATGTTTATTCCTGCAGGCGTAGGGCTGATGGCATCTTGGGGAGAGCTGCAGGGATTCCTAGTGCCTCTTCTTGTGATCACAGTAGCCACCACCTTTATTGTTATTTTTGTGACTGGAAAAGTAACGGATTTTATGATGGACCGTAAGGAAAAGAATAAGGAAAGAGAACAGGAAACGATAGGAGGGATGAAAAAAGATGGAAAACATGGTGCTTAATTCGGCAACGCTGGGATTTGTGATCAGTCTTCTGGCATATGAGATTGGACTTGCAGTAAAGAAAAAATGGAAACTGGCAATCTTAAATCCTCTTCTGATCTCCATTCTTCTGGTTATCGGCGTTCTGATCTTATTTGATGTGGATTACGACAGCTATAATGCCAGCGCACAATATTTGAGTTATCTGCTTACTCCGGCAACTGTCTGTCTTGCTATTCCTCTGTATATTCAGCTGGATGTTCTGAAAAAGAATGTGGTTGCCATTATGGTGGGAATTTTATCAGGAGTGGCTGCAAGCCTGGGAAGTATCCTGGCTATGGCTATGGCGTTCGGGTTAAGTCACAAAGAATATGTGACTCTTCTTCCAAAATCTATTACAACAGCTATCGGAATGGGCGTTTCTGAAGAACTGGGAGGATATGTGACAATTTCAGTTGCCACAATTATTATTACAGGTGTTCTTGGAAATATTTTTGCAGAGTCATTATGTAAGCTGTTCCGTATCCGTCATGCAGTTTCCAGAGGGCTGGCAATCGGAACGGCGGCTCATGCGGTAGGAACGGCCAAAGCAATGGAAATGGGAGAAGTAGAAGGGGCTATGAGCAGCCTTGCAATCGTAGTATGCGGACTTTGCACAGTGGTTGGAGCCTCTGTGTTTGCCAATTTCCTGTGAAAAACAGTAAAAAAACATCCCGGCAGGATCCGTCTGTCGGGAACATATTGTATCATCTTCATGCTGCATAGAGTTCCTCTGTGCAGCTATTTTACAGCGTTTTATGACAATTTTTGTATTGCATAGTGGGGGTGTTTTGGCGTAAAAAGCACCGTTTTGGCGAGAATTCAAACACTGCAATAAAAGCAAGAAACCCAGTAAATACAGGAGGCATTCCTGTACTTACTGGGTTTTTTTTAGTGGAGCCAAAGGGGAAGACGTCGAACTCGGCGGCCTCCCCTTTAACAAAAGGGTC
>Stewie_p2__coassemble_2902_pt1 | contig 9152 bp, 8 predicted proteins | sample Stewie_p2__metabat2_high_PE_008 | metagenome-assembled genome bin Stewie_p2 | reverse complement strand
TTTTTCGGAACAACGAAAAACTCCACAATGTAAAACAGGGCCTTGCCCTAACAAAAGAATAAGCAGCGGGTTTCCCGCTGCTTAACTGACTTCCCTGAACTCCGCCTTATTTATGCTCGCAGCTCTGATTTCCTACAGTACAGGAAGTTTTACATGCTGACTGGCAGGAAGTCTGGCACTCACCACATCCACCTTTTTTTACTGTGTTCTGCAGATTTTTTGTATTTAATGTTTTGATATGCTCCATTGTATATCCTCCTTATGTATATATAATTGTCTGGGCATAGTATAGCATAAAATTCTCTCAATTAAAAGTCTTTTTTTAGGTTATGCAAGCATACCTCCAAGAGCACCTCCTCCCAGGCACATACAAAAAGTAGTTAGCAAATGCTGAAAAGACATATCCCACTTTCCTTCTGCGGCAAAGGATACAAGTACAAGAAGTATAAAATACGCAAGACCTACTAAAATCCCCCAGAAATATTTATCCTTTCGCATGATTTTTCCTGCCATAAATCCTCCTGCCAGACAGGAAATTACATATACTGCCACAATCCCCGCTGATACGGGCGCCAGCCCCAGATCAAACTGAAATACCAGAAATGCCAGGATCAGAAGGCAGATGCCTGTCAGGCCGTATGCAAGAAACAATGATCTTAAAACCGTTTTTGTTTTCATAAAAAAGCCCTCCCCATAACATTATATGGGAGGACTTTTTTCTTATGCTTTACTGTGATTTATTTTTTCTTTCTGAAATAAATAATTACACCTACTACCACAATCGCTGCCACACCCAGAATTACAAAAGGTGCGATCATTGTATTATCTCCTGTATTCACTGCAGATTTGGAATTGCCATTATTTGCCTCAGCTTCTTTGCCGCTGTCCTCTGATGTGTTTGTCTGCTTATCAGAATCCTTACTGTTATCCTGCGGCTTCTGTACTGTATTGCTGTTGTCCTTTTCAGGTACCGCTGTTACTCCTGCTGCAGCTGTGGGCGTTACGGTTGCAACCGGTACTAAATCCCCATATCCATCTTCCTGAATTTCCCCTCCTACAAGAGGTTTGCTTCCTGCGATGCCAAAAGGACTGAATGAATGGGTGCTGAATACCATGGTACTGCCTTCCACGCTTGGAACAATGGTCTCCATTGCCCCGCTGTCCAGAAGATGCTCAATAGTGTATGTATAACCTGCTTTTACCGGAACGGTCACACTGATATATTCTCCGTCAGGAATTTCATATTCTGTATTGTTTCTCAGATCCCACAGTTCAAATTCATAAGACTTGAACAGATTTGCTTCTGTTTCATTTGTAAACTGATAGTCCTCTGCGCTGGTTGCTCTAAACTGAACATACCATGGCAGATTGATTCCGGATACAGAAATCCCGTTGCTGGTGTGGTTTGCCACAGCCATCTCTTCCTTTTCTTCCTCTGTGAGATTCTCTTCCAGATCTGATGGCCGCTGGTCTTTCTGATCTTCCTGTTCAAAAATATTATCCTTATCTTCTTCCGGAGTTACTGTTGGTTCCGGAGTCACTGACACTTCCGGTGTTACGGTCGGTTCCGGAGTCACTGACACTTCTGGTGTTACAGTCGGTTCCGGAGTCACTGATACTTCCGGGATTACAGTTGCTTCCGGAGTTACAGATACCTCTGGTTTTTCCCCTGTTTCCGGGCTCTCCTCTTTATCTCCAACATGATCCTGAGATTCCCCTTCTGTTTCACTGTTTTCCTGTCCGTTTCCGTTAGGTACACTGGTATCTTCGTCCTTAGCATCAGCCTCTTGGTCTTCTGACTCATGGCTGTCATTCTCTTCGGTATTACCGTTTTCTTCTTCCCATTCACTGTCATTCTGATCCTCAGAAGCTTCTCCATTATTTTCCTCGGACCATTCCTCTTCCTGGGATTCATTTTCCTCAATACTGCTCACTACTACTGTCACACTGCTGTAGATCACATCAGAACTTCCGTCCCAACCGGATATTTTGGAAAGGTCTGCCTGATTATAGGGACGAAAAACAACATCGTATGACTGTACACGTTCAGATGGTACACTTGATTCATCTGCCCATGCTAAAGTACCATATTCACTGGATGGAAGAGAAATCTCAGAAAGGGGTACCGGCTGTTCCACTGTCACATTGTCCGGAATCAGGCTGCTGATCTGAATAGTTTCACTTCCGTAAACTGCAACCGGCTGGATCTGTCCTGCCATCAATGCTGCTGTTAATGCCGCTGCTGCCAAAAACTGTACATTTCTCTTACCATTATTTTTTTTCATTATTACACCTCATCTACTATCTATATCAATAAATAATCATTAATTTCATATATTTTATAACCGAAAACTGTTTATAACAGAATTTCTATTTTCATTCGTTCTTAATATATCAGATTTTTATGCTTTTGTAAACATTTCGTAACAGATTTTTTCACATTACGACACAGATATTATATCATAGTTCTATTTTTTTCGACACCCCTAAAATATAATTTTTCAGTATATTTTGCTATATTTTACTATACTGCCACTTTTCATCTTGTTCTCGGCTATCCGGGCAATAATGAATTACAACACTCTTTCTACAATGTCATTCTTACATATATGTATCAAATTTTTAACACAAACATACCAAAGTGCCTGGCAGAATATAACCTGCGAACGGATATCGTATTGTATCACTTTATTCACATCATCATGTAAAAATGCATTCCAAATTACCTGTGGCAATGGAATTTCGTCCTGTATATTAAATAGGTAACTACAGAATTTTACACAATAGAGTTTGCTATAAGCAAGCAAAAAAGAAGCATTAAACTCGATATGCCATATTACAAAATCGACTCTCCTGAAAATTTCGTGTGCTTTTTCAGGTTTGTGATTTATAGTTATACACCTCCGAAACTTAACATATACAAGTTAAAGCATTTGGCAGAACGGCAGTATATGGACAGTTACTGTGTCAGTTCGGATATTATCTGTAAATAAGTAACTGCTAAACTTTATATAGTAAAAGCTGTAAGATAAAATCAAAAGATCAGCGAATCCAGTATATCCATCATGTCAAAACACGGACAAAATATTTGTACACTTTTTTAATTTTTTCATTTATAATACATTATTTCACACATAATCTCCGACGACTGTACAGCAAAAAAGGACCCTGACATAATCCGGTCCTTTTCTCCTACTCCATCATCAAAGAAAACTGGCTTATAATTCTTGTCACCTCCCCTGTGACTACCTGAATTCCTTCTTCTGTATTTTTCCAGTTTCTGCGATTAATTCCATCCGCATCAGAAGGACATACCAAAAGTTCAATTTCCGGATATGCCTTCTGATAATACATCAATGCTCTTCTGGCATGATAGGTTTTGCAGCATATAATAGCATTTTTTACACATATTCCATTCCTGTCTGTAACCATTCTGGAATATTTTGCATTTTCCCAGGTAAAAGTAGCACGATCCTCTTTCAAAATATCGTTTTCATTTACCCCATTTTTTACAAGAACATCTTTCAAAAAATCCCACTCTGTCTGATACTCTTCATGGTATTTATCAGATTTTGCCTGAACACCCGAAAACTTTCCAAGCGTAATACTGTACTTTCCACTTGGAAGAATATGGGGAGCAACACCTCTTTTATACAATGCTGCTGCCTGCTCTGCCATTTGCGGATAGCCATTTCCGGGAACAAAAATAATATCTGCTTTCTCCGGTTCGTTTTCCACAAAAATAAATGTTTCCAGTCTCTGCAGAAACTTCTCATACTCTGTCATTTGTCCTCTTCTCCTTTTCTAAAGTTTTTATCTGTAAATTTACATTTTATGAAAAATTGGATGAGATAAAAAAGTCATAGGGTTGACTTTATATATTCATCACTCCCATCCTCAAATATTCATGTATAAATCTACATTTTCTGGTGATTATGCAAAAACTCATCTGGTTATAATTGAATGTACTCGTCTGTCTTACTCCATGATATTCACATATAATCGTACATTTCCTAAAAATCATTCATGGATTGATCTGTTCATCTTTATATGATGTATATATAATTTAACTGATTTTCCATCTGAACAACATATACTCTATTGGTATACAAATTCACAGATTTTAGAAACAGCTCAATTTTTCATTAATGCGCCCTCTTTTAATGCACCTATAGAATTTAAGCCTTCTGTCGTGCCTTCACATTACAAATACCATTATCTGAAATTCTGTATTTTCTCTTTGCCCATTCTATTGCTATAAATAAGACAATTGAAAAAGCTGCACAGAATTCTCATCTGGGTAATTCCCATGCCCCCATATAAGGCATGAGCATTCTTTTATATCTGTATCTTACAAATTTCATTGTACAAAATTTAGTACTGCCCATTAATAGTTACATTGCACAACATTCAGTGTTGAATCATTGGGTACTTTGCTGTTCAATATTTGATGCTGTTCCTTTAAGCACTTTATTACACAACATTTCGTATCTTCCATTAACAATTCCTTTACATAACATTCAGTATTGAACCATTGGGTACTTTGCTATTTAATATTTGATACTGTTCCATTAGACACTTTATCGCACAACATTTCGTATCTCCCATTAATAATTCCTTTACACAACGTTCAGTATTGAACCATTGGGTACTTTGTTATTCAATATTTAATACTGTTCATTGACAGCTTTGCTGCATAACATTCATCACTTGCAATATTTATTTTATCGCGTTCTCACTGCAATACACCAGATATCTGACGACAATTTACAAAATCCCCTGACAACGCTCATCTTGTCACTGACAGGCTGAAATAAAGTATCCACCTTGCTGTATACAAAATGAACCGCAGCGTTTATTTTGTTACAATTATAGTACTATATCCTGCATCACGCAATCTCTGTTCCATATCCACTGCATTTCCAATTTGCTGAAAAGCACCAGTCTGCACTTTATAAAGACCGTTGTCCTCCAAAATGAAAGACGGATATCCCTGTTCCATCAGTTGATACAACATTCTGTCTGCATTTTCCCTTTTTCTGAAAATACCGGTCTGTACTCGATAATAAAGCGGATCTTCTATTGTTTCCTCCGTCAGTGTACCAAGTATCGCCCCGACAATAGCTTCTGCCATATTATCAAACTGTTGATCAAATATCTCATTATCTGAATTTGTGTTCAAAAATCCTGCTTCGACTAAAATTGCAGGCATTTTTGTTCGCCTTAATACCACCAGACCGGGACGTTCCCTAACACCAATCTCCCGAAATCCAACTTCCCCCAATGCTCCAAGTATATTTTCAGCCATCTCATATTTTATTCCACTGCGGTCATATACCAAAACCTCCGCTCCCTGATACTGGTTATCCCTGGGACTACTGTTTCTGTGAAAAGAAATAAAATAATCTGCCCCGGATTCATTTGCCAGTTTTGCTTTTTCAAATGGTGTCTGATAAATATCCTCCGTTCTGGTATACACCACATCGATTCCATTTCTTTCCAGAATATCGCCTACAGCCATAGTAAGTCTGAGAGTGTCATCTTTCTCCTTTCTTTCCTGATAAACAGCTCCCGAATCCCCTCCGCCGTGTCCTGCGTCAAGTACAATTTTATATGCCAAAGGTGTTTCCCCCTGATATTCCTTTTATGACAGTATATGCACGCTTTTTCTCTATGTTATCTTTTATCATAACCAAGTACATTTTTCCTGTTATACTAAAATATCAGTATTCTTCTTCCTCCTGTGTCTGATAAAGACTGAACAGACCTGTATCTCTGTCATAAAAATAAATATTCAGTGTCAAAAAGTCCTCTTCCGGCGTGGTATCCCTTACGGTATCCTCCAAAACCCTGCGCAGATCCTCCGGGTTTGCAGTTGCCGCATTATGAATCATCACTTCATGTATACTTGTAAACACCAGATAAAAGCTACTCTGAAAAAGCTTTGCCAGCCGTTCCGCTACTCCTGGAAGAAAAACTGCGACTGCACCGTTTGTCCTTCTTACCGTACTCAGGCAATTTCCTATTGCATCCTTTCTTATGGGATAATCAGCAAGTATATTCATAAAATTTTCCCCGTCATATCTTGGATCAAAAATCATTTTTTCCCAGCAGTAAATTCTTGGAGGCGAAAGAAAATATGTATTCAAAAGAGCTTCCTCGAATATCTCATGCTCTTCCCTGTTCCAGTTTTTTATCATATGCCGTTTAATTTTCATACTGGTCATATAATGTTCCATTTCTCCCATCTTCACATAAAGAACCATAGCAATATCCCCCAGAATTCTGTACACAGCATCTTCCAGATCACTTTTATTCCTCTGTACATTTACAAGCCGGATAAAAAGCTCTTTTTTTATTTTTTCATAGTCATTCAAAAGTTTAACATTTTTAGCAATGTCTGTTTTAGAAAAATTTTCCAACCGTTTCATAACATCACTGAGAAGCTCGTCTATCTCTGCTCCCTGACAATATTCTTCATAAAGATCTGAAATATACAACGCACAGATCTCCGCAATCTCTCCCGCCTCCCTGCGTTTTATAAACAATCTGTCCCCTGGTGTAACCGGATACTCTTCCTTTTTCTTATAATAAATTCTTTCTTCCTCAAATCCTGTTACTTCCAGGAGCCTCTGACGAAAGTCCTCTACAAAACATTCATAACCTTCCTGCATTTATATTCCTCATTCTTTCCTGTGAACCCGGGCGAAATACCCATAAAATTAATTAGATACGGTAATAAGACCTTTTGGTCCCGATTACGTTTTAAGAACTGTAAATAGACATATTGGGAAAATTACACAAAATTTTATTTCTTTATCCCTGTACAGTCTGTCTGTAAAAACTACTTACTTTTATATGTATACACTGCAGTTTCTATTATACACTGTTTGACTTTCCCCATTTACAGCTAAGAAAATAGAATGGGATTTAATTTCCCAAAGAGCTTCTCTGCTATCAGTATATAAGCAATGCTGCCGAATGTAAAGAATTTTTCATCGACAAATTCTCCCTCCGGCAACACCAAATAGCTATTTTATTTTGTTCTGCGACAGGTAGCAGCAGCCTATATCATAATGCTACAAACTGCACACTCCATACACTACTGCTTTCGCACTGTTCCAATCAAAAAATCCTGCTGTTTTCATCCAAATAATTAAAAAATGCAGTACAACCTTCCACAACATCATCATATGTAACATCAAAATTTCCTGTATACCAGGGATCTGCAATAGCCCTTGGCGAATCACTGTAATCAAGCAGCATATGAATCTTTCCCTCCGGGTCACCGCCTGCAATCCGGGTCATATTTTTAATATTCGCCTCATCCATACCAATCAGATAATCATACTCCCTATAATCTTTTTTTGTCATCTGAACCGCCCTGTGAGGAAGAACCGGAATCCCAACCTGTTTCATCTTATTTACCGTCCCATAATGAGGGCCATTTCCAATTTCCTCCCGGCTGGTTGCCGCTGAATTAATATAAAAAAGGTCGGTGAGCCCTTTTTTGTTAATCATATCCTGAAAAACAAACTGGGACATGGTGCTTCGGCAGATGTTGCCGTGGCATACAAAGAGAACAGCAATCTTATTTTCAACCGCTCGTACACTAGGTTTTATGCGGGTTTGTGATATATTTTCCATTGTTTTATGTCCTTTCGTGAGATTTCCCAGTGCCCGTCTGGGTGTATTTTTGATAAGCATCTGTGATATAAACTGTGATATATCACCTGTCCATATCACAGGCTATTTTTTAAGCTATATCGTCCATTTCTTCCAAGTCTTCTACACTATCCACCTGTGGGACATACAGGTCTGCTTCTCTGTCCATTCCGTACATAGTGTACTGTTTGGAATTAAGACTTTCAGTTATTCTCCTGTACTCGTCAGTAACATCATTTGATTCAACGTGCGTATAAACATTAAGTGTAATCGAGATATCGCTATGTCCCATGATGTATTGAAGCGTTTTCGGATTCATGCCTGCGCTCGCCATATTACTACAAAAAGTATGGCGTGCGACGTGGGGTGTCACGTCTTCCAGCTCGTCCTTATATATCCGATTGAATTTTTGCAGAGCCCATCTGAAATGATTTTCCCAATGTTGCGCCACTTCTAAGTGGTTATTTTTATCAAAGAAAAGAAAGCCAGAGACCTTTGTCTTTCCATCTTCTGTACGCACTACAGGCTCTTTCTTAAATTTCGGTCTTTTCGAAATCACGTCACGAAAACATTCTTCTACATCCGTGCTCATCGGAACAAATCTCTCTCCTGCGCTCGTTTTTGCTGTATCTTCGATATAGTATGTGTTCTTTCCATCGACCATTCCGCGTAGGAGTTGTTTGTTGACTCTTATTGTATGATTTTTAAAGTCCAAGTCGTCAAGTGTCAGCCCACAAAATTCTGATATGCGAAGCCCAGTGTTAAACAAAATATACGTGCCTGAAAAATAAATCTTGAAGTGCTTGTCATAACGCATGAAGTCGAGAAATCTCCTCATGTCCGCGCGTGTAAGAGCTTCCCTTGTTTTGCTTCCACCGTATCTTTTCTTTAACATCGTGAAGTCGAAAGCGTTATCTCTCACCCAGCGATTTTTCTTCGCCATCGTGAAAGCAGGACGAAGTATTCCGCGAAGTGTTTGTAGTGTCGAGTAGTTCTTTCCTTTCTTTTCGTGTAGTTCATCGAACCACAACAGCGCATCGCTTTCAGTGATGTCTTTGATTTTTTTCTTTCCGAAAGGTTCGTTCCGCATAAAATTCAGTTGTGTTGTGTACCCTGCACGAGTCGTCTGTTTTACATCCTTCCATCGAGTCTGAATGTATAGTTCCATTAAGTCGTACAATGACATATTCCCACCGCTCGAGTTGATACCTTCTAAAAGGTCTTTCTGTACCTGAGCTTCTTTTTCGCGCAAGCTTTCTCCTGACCGCTGATTTTTCCCAGCAGGGATTTTGTCGTTCGCAGTGAGTGTCCAAGAGTATATGACTTTTCTGTTGTTATTCTCGTCTCGATATGTATATTTGTAACGCCCAGTCCCTTTCTCTATACTCTCTCCTACTCGTAATTTTCTTCCTTTCGAATCTAGTCTTTCATTTGCCATATTGTGAATTCTCCTTTTCGATATCTTATTTGAATAGTGATTCCCAAGT
>Stewie_p2__coassemble_2528_pt1 | contig 10843 bp, 10 predicted proteins | sample Stewie_p2__metabat2_high_PE_008 | metagenome-assembled genome bin Stewie_p2 | reverse complement strand
GCGTTCTGGAAGCAGACGGTATCTGTGGAGACAAGACATGGAGAGATCTGATTGCACTGTAAAACAGAGATATTATTTTGAGAGAGTCTGGAAACGGGCTCTCTTTTCTTATGCGAAATTTAGAAAGGAAGTACAGATCATGAACGAAGTACAGATTTTTAATAATGAGGAATTTGGACAGGTAAGGATAGTAGAAATTGAGGGGAAACCATATTTTGTAGGAAAAGATGTGGCAAATGCTCTGGGATACAGTAATCCGAGAGATGCAATTTTAAGACATTGCAAGGGTGTCGTGAAACACGACAACTTTAAGGAAGGCGGACAGCTGATAGCTTTAATTACAGAAGGTGATATGTACCGACTTATTACTCACAGTAAATTAGAGTCAGCAGAGCGTTTTGAAGATTGGGTATTTGATGAAGTCCTTCCGGCAATTCGTAAACATGGAATCTATGCCACAGATAATGTGATCGATAATATTCTGAATAATCCGGACTTTGGGATCCAGCTTCTCACAAAGCTGAAAGAAGAACGTGTTGCCAGAGTGGAGGCGGAGAGAAGAAACGCAATTCTTATGCATGTAAATAAAACTTACACAGTCACAGAAATTGCAAAAGAACTTGGTCTTAAATCTGCTATCCAGTTAAATAAAATCCTGGCAGAAAAGAAAATCCAGTATCAGGTCAACGGAACATGGGTGATGTATTCAAAATACAGCAATTTGGGATATGAGGAGATCAAGCAGGAAGTTCTTGACAGCGGAAGAGTGATTTATCACAGAAGAATTACTCAGCTGGGAAGAGAGTTTATTTTACAACTGTTTGCTGATAAGGTAGCTTAAATCTCGAAATACATTTAAATTAAGATCCCCGCCAAGGTTGACTTGACGGGGTGAATATTGTATCATCCTGATTTTATTATAGGCTACTGCACTCTGGTTTGTATTGCAGGTTATAATCTTTAGATGCCCATAAACATTGAGGAAAAGCATCCTATATTATAGGGTACGGAAGTCCGGGCCACCATATTGACTCATGATAAACTGAGCAATTTTTGCATTGGGTGTTTTAATATTAATTGGATACTGTAATCTTTTTTCATAATTCCACATAAGCTATCTGCATCCTCCTTCCATTTCCCATGGGAATGGCTGTTCCATCCATTTCCAGGTGTTTCCGTCTGCTTCCAGGGCGTCATCTACGGTAAGAGGACCATAGCATCTGGCATATTCTTTCATCAGTTTTTTACGTTCTGCTGCATATTCACGGTAAAGAGCCATTCCTTTTTCGCAGCAGGGATGTGTGTCCAGGTAAAGGAGAAGATCATTGACTGCAAAGCTTACTTCATTGATTTTCTGAAGAAGCTGCGCTTTGGATCCTGAAGAATTCTGATACATCATCGTCGTCCCCCTCTCTTTCCGCAAAATGGTTTGCAAAGCTGCGGGAAAATGGTTCCGACATTTAGCGCATAACAGAGGTCATAGGTAGTGGTAAGCTGCTGACAGGGCACATATGCCATAGCAGGTTCCAGATGATCTGCATGAGTATACATCTCCGGGTTTATTGTAGTTGTATTGGGCATACGGCAGGCACAGGACGATTTTTTGTGCTGTTCTGTACACGGACAGGAAGAATACCTGTCGGGCATCTGCGCTTTTGCCATGCCGCAGGTTGCATGATATGGACGTCCGCAGGAACGGTTCATATGATAATTTTCCATGAACAAATCCTTTCTGATGAATTAAGATACCATATATTTTATGTCATAAAAACAGAAGTGTGCGAATAGGAAGATTTGCTTAAAATCCATTGCCTAAACCGTCCTGAAAATGATACAATAAAAACAGATATTTTATCATTTTTCAAGGAGAAGAATCATGATTTTAACAGAAGATAAAACATATACTATGTCTCTGGAGCAGGAGGACTGCGGGAGTAATACGGGATTGGTAAATAAAAACACAGAACTGGTATTTTCTAACAGGGAGCTGCTGCATGCAGTAATTACCTGTGGGATGCCTGTTCAGAGGATGACAGCCTCCTTTTTATCAAAAAAGAAACTGGAGCTTACCTATAAAATGTTTCTTGTGGAAACTGCCCTTGATACAGAAGGCGACCGACTGAAAAAAGCAAAACGGATTGCTTATCTGGATTCGTCAGAGAAGAGTGTGATGTCCTATTATATGGGTATGTTTCTTACGAAACTGGTCAGTGGACGGCTTTACGGAGCTGATTATCTGACGCATCTGAATTTGATCAGCAGTATCGACCATAAAGAATTTATTGATTTTTTTAACAGTGAATGGCGTCAGGATATGATTGGATTGAGCATACCCGAAAATCAGTGGAGTGTCTGGGAAGCAAAGGGAGGAAGCAACAGAAGAGAGCAGGCGCTGAAAAAGGGAAGTCAGCAGATTTCGGATATTGAATCTGTAAATGGACATGTGCCGGATCCGGCAGCAGTGTGTATGACCTACTATGACCACAGTTATCTTTGTGGTGTGGTACGTCAGCCGGAAAGCACTCAGAAGGAAAATAAAGAGTGCATCAGATTTCGTGAGGAAGATTTTTTCAGAGCATATTACCAGCCCCTTTGCGAGCTGTTTATGGAGCAGGGAGAAGGACTCAGGATTTGTGGGAAAAATGTAGAGATTTCTCTGGCAGTGCCTTATTTTTCTGAGACAGAATACAGGGAAGAAGAACGAAAAGTCCGTGTGGGTATGCCCAGAAAGCTTCTGTACTGTCTGATGGAAAACGAGTATGAAGATTTCTTACAAAAGAGAAGTGAACTTCTGGATTCAGAATATCCGCAAGATTCTTTTGTGGGCGCAGACGGGATTTATATCAGATAGAAAAATTCTGGCAAAGAAGTAACAGGGTAAGCGGTTCTTTCATAAAATAAATAAAAAAGGTTTTGGCATGACATTTTCATCTTATGAAAAAGTAACTGGAGTGATCCGGGATATCAGGAGCGGTGGTTCTTGCTGCTCGCTTCTGATTTCTGTTGATACAGATGGAGAAATTGTGAATTTTGTGGTATCAGGGGATACCATTGTTGTAGATAACGTCAGACTCAGGCGGGGAATGAAGGTAGCTGCTTTTTATGATACCAGCCTTCCTGCACTGGCTATTTTTCCTCCTCAGTACCAGGCGGAGCTGGTGACAGCATTAAGGTCCGGGCAGGACGTTGTTCTGAAATTTTTTGATGATACGCTGACTGCGGAAGATGGATCTCTGAAATTAAATCTTTCCCCGGTCACAAATATACGCACTTTAAATGGACAGCGTTTTATGTGCAGTCCGGAGGGACAGGATCTTCTGGTTTACTATGGTTCTGTGACAAAAAGTATTCCTCCGCAGACTGCGCCCCAAAGAATTATCGTGATGTGTCCGACACAGTAAATTATGGAAAAACACCTCGGATTAAACAGTGGCTATGACAGAACTCAGGATAAAGGAGGCTGTTATGTGGATTTTTTATGCAATAGGTTCCTCGTTTTTTGCAGGAATTACAGCGATTCTGGCCAAGTGTGGAATACAGAAGACGGATTCTGATGTGGCAACAGCCATTCGTACAGTTGTTGTGCTGATATTTTCGTGGTTAATGGTTTTGATCACAGGTGCAGGAAGCGGAGTTGGAAGAATAAGCGCAAGGACAATGGTATTTTTGATATTATCCGGACTTTCAACAGGGGCTTCCTGGCTTTGTTATTTTCATGCACTACAGAAAGGTGATATTAACAAGGTTGTGCCTGTGGATAAATCCAGTACAATACTTACGATTTTGCTGGCGCTGATCTTTTTGAATGAGGGGCTTACCTGGGGAAAAACAGCAGCAGTGGTACTGATCGCAATAGGGATTATGCTGATGATTTGCCGTAAAGAAATAGAGTCGAAACAGGAAAAAAAGAGGAATGGAACATGGCTGATCTACGCCGTTTTATCAGCTGTGTTTGCAAGTCTTACCTCGATTCTTGGTAAAATTGGAATCCAGGATATTGACTCAAATCTGGGAACAGCCATTCGCACTACCGTTGTATTGCTTATGGCTTGGCTTATGGTCTTTATAACCGGAAAGCAGCGCCAGATAAGAAAAACTGAAAAAAGAGAGCTTGCCTTTATTATCCTGTCCGGTTTTGCAACAGGAGCCTCCTGGCTTTGTTACTATCATGCTTTACAGCAGGGACCGGCAAGCGTGGTTGTTGCTGTGGATAAATTAAGTATCCTTGTTACCATTGCATTTTCATGGATTGTATTTCATGAGAAACTGACAAAAAAAGCAGCGCTGGGTGTGGCGTGTATGACTGTGGGAACTTTGCTTCTGGCAGTTATGTGAGAGATCACAGAGTGATGTAATATCATTTAGGAAAATACTAAAGAGGGGAAATTTAATACCAAAAATCAGATGTCTGATATAGATATTTGGGAAGGAATATGGCTGTACGCAGTTGCTGCAGTGAATGGAAGCAATTAAGTTCAGTTATGGGAAATGAGTGAGGAGACAGGGGCATATTTTCAGCTTATCTGAAATGCATTTGTCTCCTGCTTTGTGCAGTTACCGGAATTGCAGAAAATCTGTTTTATTATCTTGTTCGCTTTATACAGAGAATAATAAACAAGTATACCGGGCAATTTCCATTTCCAATTATTTTGAAGTATCAGAAGACGACAGGAGCTGTTATCGACGATTTTCGTAAAGCAAAAAGTGATGTTTATCAATGAGTTTAGCCGTTATACGATTTTTGTCAATATACTGGTAATGGACAAGACCATTGAATCCTGTCGAAAAATTCATGCTGCAAAAAGACAACTGGAGTTCATATGCCATTATAATAGAAAACGGACAATTCAGTTTTGATTCTATAAACGGTGAAATCAATGAAAATACGGAGAAAAACGGACGATTTCTTTCTGAATAAGATGTATCAGAGAGCTTATGGAAGCGGAAATTTTTTGTAAAACAAAGCGTGGATAAACATAATGGAACGTTTGGAATGCTGAACAGATTAAAAGAAAATCACAGAACAAACATTCGGATTATTCTGTACTTTTCTTTTGTATCCTGATATAATAAATAATGGAAAGAAGTCAGTGTGGGTAAAATATACCTGTAGTGACTTTGTACTTATAAAATTACAGTTAGATAATGTTTTATATTTGATATCTGAAAAATACATTGTGATTTAAGGAGAGAATATGGATCATTTTGAGTTAGTATCAGAATACGCTCCCACCGGCGATCAGCCCCAGGCCATTGCCAAACTGGTAAAAGGATTTAAGGAAGGCAATCAGTTTGAAACTCTGTTAGGAGTTACCGGTTCAGGTAAAACATTTACCATGGCAAATGTAATTAAGGAACTGAATAAACCGACGCTTGTGCTTGCACATAATAAAACTCTGGCTGCACAGCTTTACGGCGAGTTTAAAGAATTTTTTCCAAATAACGCGGTGGAATACTTTGTTTCCTATTACGATTACTACCAGCCTGAGGCTTATGTTCCTTCCACAGATACCTACATTGCCAAGGATGCATCCACCAACGATGAGATAGACAAATTGCGGCTTTCTGCAACTGCGGCTCTCTGTGAGCGAAGAGATGTGATTGTGGTGTCTTCAGTGTCCTGCATTTACGGTCTGGGTGCGCCCCAGGAATTTTTTGACATGATGATTTCTCTGCGTCCGGGTATGGAAAAAGACAGGGATGAGGTCATACGGCAGCTGATCGACATTCAGTATACAAGGAATGAGATGGATTTTCACCGGGGGACTTTCCGGGTGAAAGGTGATGTGCTGGAAATTTTTCCGGCTAATGCCACAGACCGGGCTGTTCGTGTGGAGTTTTTCGGAGATGAGATTGAGCGGATCACAGAAATTGATGTACTGACCGGCGAGATTAAAAATGAAGAGAGCCATGTGGGGATTTTTCCCGCATCTCATTATGTTGTGCCTCAGGAGCAGATTAAAAGAGCAGCAGATGCTATCCTTGCAGAAATGAAAGAACAGGTAGATTATTTTAAAGGTGAGGACAAGTTGATCGAGGCTCAGAGAATAGCGGAGCGTACCAACTTTGACGTGGAAATGATGAAAGAAACGGGATTCTGTTCCGGAATTGAGAATTATTCCAGGCACTTAACAGGACTGGCTCCGGGACAGCCGCCCTATACGCTGATGGATTATTTTAAGGATGATTTTCTTCTTATTATTGATGAATCACATAAAACGGTTTCTCAGGTAGGGGGAATGTATGCAGGAGATCAGAGCCGCAAGCAGACGCTGGTTGACTATGGATTCCGTCTGCCGTCAGCCAAAGACAATCGTCCGTTAAGTTTTGATGAGTTTGAAGGCAAACTGGATCAGGTAATGTTTGTGTCAGCAACCCCGGGACAGTACGAGGCTGATCATGAGCTGCTGCGGGCAGAACAGATCATACGTCCTACAGGGCTTCTCGATCCTAAGGTGGAAGTACGCCCTGTAGAGGGACAGATCGATGATCTGATCAGCGAGGTAAATAAAGAGGTTGAAAAGGGGCACAAAATCCTGATTACGACTTTGACCAAACGTATGGCAGAGGACCTTACAGATTATATGAAAGATGTGGGAATACGTGTCCGATATCTTCATTCAGATATAGATACCTTGCAGCGGGCAGAAATTATCCGTGATATGCGTCTGGACGTATTTGACGTTCTGGTAGGAATCAACCTTCTCAGGGAGGGCCTGGATATTCCGGAGATTACATTGGTGGCAATTCTGGATGCAGACAAAGAGGGATTTCTCCGTTCAGAGGTTTCTTTGATCCAGACGATAGGCCGTGCGGCACGAAACAGCGAAGGCCATGTGATCATGTATGCGGATGTTATGACAGATTCCATGAAAAAAGCTATTCAGGAAACTGAGCGCCGCCGCAGCATTCAGGAAGATTATAATAAGGAACATGGAATTACGCCAACGACTATTAAAAAGGCAGTTCGTGACCTGATTACAGTTTCTAAAGCAGTTGCAGAAACAGAAGTGAAGCTGAAAAAAGATCCGGAGTCCATGAGTCGTAAGGAACTGACGAAGCTGATCGCTCAGGTAGAAAAGCAGATGCGCGCGGCAGCAGCAGATCTGAACTTTGAGCAGGCAGCAGAGCTGAGAGATAAGATGCTGGAACTTAAGAGGAATCTTCAGGAGTTGGAACAGATATAAAATTTTTTATTAATAACAATGCAGATATTTCAGGTAAGTAGTTTCTGGAGTGTCTGCATTCTTTATATAATAAAAGATTTTCATAAAAATACTTCTTATCTCTTGACAAACTATTTTAACGGTGCTATCTTAACAATGTAAATGTTAGCACTCTTTGATATTGAGTGCTAATAAAAAGGAAAGGAGCTGAGGGCGTGGAAGATATTTTGACTGATCGTAAGAAAAAGATTCTGAAAGCGATCATCAAAACTTATATGGAAACAGGAGAGCCGGTTGGATCCCGGACAATTTCCAAGTATACAGATCTTAATGTCAGCTCAGCAACAATCCGTAATGAAATGTCTGACCTGACAGATTTAGGCTATATTGTGCAGCCTCATACCTCTGCCGGAAGAATTCCTTCAGATAAAGGGTATCGGTTGTATGTAGATGAGCTGATGCAGGAAAAGGAAGATGAGATTGAAGAGATCCGAAATCTGATGATTGAAAAAACAGATAAGATGGAAAAGGTGCTGAAAAAGGTAGCCAGGGTTCTCGCCTGCAATACCAATTATGCAACAATGATCTCAGTTCCCCAGTACAGCGGAAATAAACTGAAATTTATTCAGCTTTCCAGAGTCAATGAACGTCAGCTTGTAGCTGTAGTTGTCTGTGAGGGAAACGTCATCCGGAACCAGATCATAGATCTTGACGAGGAAATGGATGATGAGACGATTCTGAAACTGAATCTTCTTCTTAATACAAATCTCAACGGACTTCCGATTCAGGATATTAATCTGGGAATGATTGCAAGACTGAAGGAACAGGCAGGGATTCACAGCGGACTGGTTGCCAGTGTACTGGACGCAGTTGCAGCTACGATACATGTGGATGAAGAGGATCTGGAAATCTATACGTCAGGCGCTACGAACTTTTTCAAGTATCCGGAATTGTCAGATAAGGAAAAAGCAACGGGACTGATTTCCGCATTTGAAGAAAAACAGCAGCTTGCAGATCTTGTAAAAGAAAGCATGGCAGATGCAGATAATACAGGAGTTCAGGTATATATCGGAGATGAACTTCCGATTCCTACCATGAAAGACTGCAGCGTTGTAACAGCTACTTATGAGCTGGGCAAGGGAATGCATGGAACCATCGGTATTGTAGGACCGAAACGAATGGATTATGAAAATGTTGTTAATAATCTGAAGACCCTGAAAGTTGAATTAGATCAGGTATTTGGAAAAAATAAAAAAGAAAATGGCGGCAGCCATCAGGAAGAATAGAAAGGTGGTAGAGAACGCGTGGCAGAAGAAAAGAAGAACGCAGCTGAAGTACAGGAAGATACAGAAAAAGAAATTTCTGAAAATGAGACTGTAACAGAGGCTCAGGAAGATTCACCGGAAGCCACAGCCGGAGAAGATACCGCAGAGGAAAAAGAAACTTCCGCGGATGAAAAAACAGAAGGAAAAACAAAAACTTCTTTCTTTGGAAAAAAGAAAAAGGATAAAAAAGATCAGCAGATCGAGGAGCTGACTGACCGGCTGAAACGCAGCATGGCAGAGTTTGATAATTTCCGTAAACGTACAGAAAAGGAAAAATCCGGTATGTATGTGATCGGTGCAAAAGAAATTATCGAAAATATGCTTCCGGTAGTGGATAACTTTGAGAGAGGCCTTGCACAGGCACCTGAGGGAGATGCTTTTGCAGACGGTATGAAGATGATCTACAAACAGCTTATGACAACACTTGAGGGACTTGGCGTAGAAGTGATCGAGGCTGTCGGCAAAGAATTTGATCCTGATTTCCATAATGCAGTAATGCATGTGGAAGACGAAGAAGCAGGAGAGAATATGGTTGTGGAAGAACTTCAGAAAGGCTACACTTATAAAGGATTTGTAGTTCGCCACAGTATGGTAAAAGTCGCAAATTAGTTAGGCTAAAAAAGAAAGCAGACACTTGCTTTTCTGGTATGATACCGGTTAGGGTCACCGGATCGGCATCATCAGACGACAATGGATATATAGATAACGCATGAAAATAAATCAGGAGGAAAATTATCATGGGAAAAATTATTGGTATTGACTTAGGTACAACAAACAGTTGTGTAGCAGTTATGGAAGGTGGCCAGCCCACCGTTATCGCAAATACAGAAGGCGCAAGAACAACACCGTCTGTAGTTGCTTTTACAAAAACAGGAGAGCGTTTGGTAGGTGAACCTGCAAAACGTCAGGCAGTTACAAATGCGGAAAAGACAATTTCTTCTATTAAGAGAGAAATGGGTTCTGATTACCGTGTAAATATTGATGACAAAAAATACTCTCCACAGGAAATTTCTGCAATGATTCTTCAGAAGCTGAAAAAAGATGCAGAGGGATATCTTGGCGAGACTGTAACAGAAGCAGTTATCACAGTTCCTGCTTATTTCAATGACGCACAGCGTCAGGCAACCAAGGATGCAGGTAAAATTGCCGGCCTTGATGTAAAACGTATCATCAACGAGCCTACAGCAGCAGCTCTTGCATATGGACTTGACAACGAAAATGAGCAGAAGATCATGGTATACGACCTTGGCGGCGGTACATTTGACGTTTCTGTTATTGAAATCGGTGACGGAGTTATTGAGGTTCTTTCCACAGCAGGAAACAACCGTCTTGGTGGTGATGACTTTGATCAGAAAATCACAGATTACATGCTTGCTGAGTTCAAGAGAACTGAGGGCGTAGATCTTTCCAGTGATAAGATGGCTCTTCAGAGACTGAAAGAAGCTGCTGAGAAAGCTAAAAAAGAACTTTCTTCCGCAACAACTACAAACATTAACCTTCCGTTCATCACTGCAACAGCAGAAGGACCGAAGCATTTTGATATGAACCTGACAAGAGCAAAATTTGATGAGCTCACACATGACCTTGTTGAAAAAACAGCAGAGCCGGTACGCCGCGCACTGTCTGATGCAGGCATTACAGCTTCCGAGCTTGGTCAGGTACTTCTGGTAGGTGGATCTACACGTATTCCGGCAGTACAGGATAAAGTAAAACAGATCACAGGCAAAGAGCCAAGCAAATCTCTGAACCCGGACGAGTGCGTTGCACTTGGAGCTTCTGTACAGGGTGGTAAACTTGCCGGAGATGCAGGCGCAGGAGATATCCTTCTTCTGGATGTTACTCCTCTGTCCCTTTCCATTGAAACAATGGGCGGAGTTGCAACACGTCTGATCGAGAGAAATACAACAATTCCTACAAAGAAGAGCCAGATCTTCTCCACAGCAGCAGACAACCAGACAGCTGTAGATATCAATGTTGTACAGGGTGAGCGTCAGTTTGCAAGAGATAACAAATCCCTTGGCCAGTTCCGTCTGGATGGAATTCCGCCAGCACGTCGTGGCGTTCCGCAGATTGAGGTTACTTTTGATATTGATGCCAACGGTATTGTAAATGTATCTGCAAAAGATCTTGGAACAGGAAAAGAGCAGCACATTACGATTACTGCAGGCTCCAATATGTCTGACTCCGAAATCGACAAAGCTGTAAAAGAAGCAGCAGAATTTGAGGCTCAGGACAAGAAACGTAAAGAGGCAATTGATACAAGAAATAATGCGGATTCCATGGTATTCCAGGTTGAGAATGCTCTGAAAGAAGCAGGCGATAAAATTGATGCAAATGACAAAGCAGCAGTTG
>Stewie_p2__coassemble_2483_pt1 | contig 11105 bp, 9 predicted proteins | sample Stewie_p2__metabat2_high_PE_008 | metagenome-assembled genome bin Stewie_p2 | reverse complement strand
CTTGACCTCGCTAAGTGTCCAGGTATAAATTCTCACTAAATTCATCCTGCGCCTTTGGCTTGGATTCATTAAGTGTTTCGGAAATACCATGGTCACTAATCTCGGTCGGCGCATCTCTTGACCTCGCTAAGTGTCCAGGTATAAATTCTCACTAAATTCATCCTGCGCCTTCGGCTTGGATTCATTAAGTGTTCATATTATATCATTATTTTGGGATTCGCTCAATAGTAACTCAGACAGTAACATCTTGAAAAATTTCTCCCACACTGCTATAATTAAAAAAATTTTGGGTGTCGTTGGGTAACTGGTGTGCCCCCTGGTCTTCAAAACCTGTGCTGGACGTTAAAAGCGCCCTGGGTGAGTTCGATTCTCACAGGCATCCGCCAGAATATAATGAGGCTGTGGAACCAATTTCCACAGCCATTTTTTATAAAACCGCCTTATAAATACTTTTTTATTTTTTACAAAGCGCTTCTCTCAGCACTTCTGCAAACTCCCGCTTCTCTTCCTCTGAAACCGTACGCATTTGAAGTAAAACCCTGTCGTTTTTTATATGGGAAACAATGGGAACAGAACACAAACGGAGGCGGTCCGCCAGCTGTTGAGCAGTTTCTTTTTCCGGAGAAATTTCTATTGCATAATCCGGCATTATTTCGCCAGGAAGAGAACCTCCTCCGATCACAGCGCTGCTTTCTGTAACTTCTATCTTTCCGGAACAGGAACATGAATTCAGTTCCCGGGAAATTTCTTCTGCCTGAGCAAGAATCTCTTCTTTTGTTCTTGCGATCATTTTAAGAACAGGAATATTTTCCCATGCCTGTTCCTCATGATAATACTCCCGGAAAGTCGCTTCCAGAACCGCAGTTGTACATTTGTCAAGACGCAGCGCCCGCATCAGAGGATGCTGTTCTATTTTTTGTATGTATTCCTTTTTTCCGGCAATAATCCCGGCCTGAGGGCCGCCCAGAAGCTTATCCCCGGAAAAGCACACTACATCCGCCCCTTTTTGGAGGATTTCCCCTACCGTAGGCTCATGGGCAAGCCCGTATTTTTCAAGATTGACCAGAACACCGCTTCCCAGATCAACGATCACAGGAATCCCGTATCTTTTTCCCAGAGCAGAAAGCTCATCTACCGAGGTTTCCTCTGTAAATCCCACAATCTTATAATTGCTTGTATGAACCTTCAGAAATGCTGCAGTTTCTTCTGTCACTGCATGTTCATAATCTGAAATCCTGGTCCGGTTGGTACATCCGTTTTCCCGAAGGACAGCCCCGCTCTGCTCCATAACCTCCGGTATGCGGAAATGTCCTCCGATCTCAATCAGCTCTCCCCTGGAAACAATCACTTCTTTTTTGTGCGCCATAGCCGCAAGGATCAAGGTCACTGCCGCAGCGTTATTGTTCACCGCCACTGCAGCTTCCGCACCCGTGATCTGACAGATCACATCTGCATAATGAGCCTGTCTTTTTCCTCTTTTCCCTTCCGAAAGGCTGTATTCCAGATTGGAAAATCCGCGCATGGACTGAATGGCCGCTTCCATCTGATGTTTCCCAAGAGGCGCCCGTCCCAGATTCGTATGAAGAAGGATCCCCGTTGCATTAAAAACCCTGCGGTAAGATGGCTCTTCCAGCGCCTTTGTCCTCTCTACTGTCTGTCGGAGCAGCCGGGAAATAAAAACCTCTGTTTGCTGTGTATGTTCAGCTGTTTTTCCTGCCAGAAGCTCATTTCTCAGATTGTCCAGCTCTTCCCGGAGAATACCAAGAATCCTGTCTTTTCCATATAGTCTGCACAGTTCTTCTGTTTCCGGCTTCTGAAGGAGATGATCCACCTTCGGAAGCTGTCTTAAAATTTCATTTTTGTTCATATTCTATCCGTTTATTTTAGTATCAGATATTTTTCCTGCTTTGAAGTTACCTCTCCAATAGCCGTACCTGGAAGATCAAACTCAGCCAGACGTTCCAGAAGCTGAACTGCCTCTTCTTTTTTTACTGCAAGCATAAGTCCTCCTGACGTCTGAGGATCGTACACCAGATCTTCCTGCCAGGTTCCTGCAATTTCACTCAAAACGTCCGCTTCCAGATATTCCCGGTTTCTGTAGGCTCCCGCAGGAATCAGCCCCATCTGAGCATATTCCTGAACCCCGGGCAAAACCGGAAGTTTCCCGGTGTGAAGGATCAGTGTCATTTCGCTGCCCTTTGCCATTTCCATGGCGTGTCCTGCCAGGCCAAAGCCTGTGATATCTGTGCAGCTGTGGATTTCAAATCCCACAGCAATGTCCCTGGCATATTTATTTAAAGCAGCCATTGTTTTTACAGCAGTATCTATCTCCTGTTCGGAGGCAAGTTCTCCTTTAATGGCAGTGGAAATAATACCTGTGCCCAGAGGTTTGGTAAGAACCAGAATATCCCCCGGCTGCGCCCCATAATTTTTCCACATGGATTTCGGATTCACAAACCCGCTGACGCAAAGTCCGTACTTGGGCTCATTGTCAGAAATGGTATGACCTCCTGCAAGTACAGCCCCTGCTTCCATCACCTTATCCGCGCCGCCCTGAAGGATTTCTCCCAGGATCTCAATATCCAGGCAGTCCGGAAAAGCAGCCAGATTCAGCGCCACCTTAGGCTCTCCGCCCATGGCATATACGTCGCTTAGGGCATTTGCAGCTGCGATCTGCCCAAACAGATAAGGATCATCCACCACAGGAGTAAAAAAGTCAACTGTCTGGATCATTGCCAGTTCCTCACTGATCCGGTATACTGCAGCATCATCCGCAGTTTCTGTTCCCACCAAAAGCATGGGATCATTAAATTTTGGCAGCTTACCCAAAACTTGGGCAAGGGTCTCAGGACCTTTTTTCGCCGCTCAGCCGGAGGTCGTCGACATCTGTGTCAAACGAATTTCTGTATTTGCCATATCACTCACCTCCCTTCCATGTTTTCCATTTTCTTTTAAAGCTTTATTCATTTTCAGCAATCTTTTATTTATCAGAAGATTTCAGAATCCTTCCACCTTCTGTTTTTCTAGTAAAACCATTTTTGTCAAAATGCTCCAGAAGCGCCATTGCAACTTTCCGGGAGCAACCCAGATAATCCCGGTATTCTCCAAGGGCAATCTCCGGTTTTTTTTCTGCCATTTCCCGGAAAGCGCTTCTGGCCTTCTCGTAATAATCATGGTGAACACAGTACTGACCATCCAGTCGGATCAGTATTTTTTGGTTCATAAGCGACTTAAACACGGCCGGAAATTTCTTCTGTTCCTGATGCTCTTTCAGATAAACCTCTGTAGCAACAGGAGCAAAGCCCTGATTCAGATAATGGGCGAGGATTTCTTTTGCCATAGCATCCTCATCTTCCTTCAGAACAACCCGGAATCCCTTTTTACTGATCAATCCATGCTCTTCCTTGATCACCTTTTCATCCTTTAAAACAGCAAGGATAGTATCTGCAAGTTTCCCCTCTGAAATTTTCATCCTGCTTCGCATTTCTTCAATACCCATGCCTTCTTTTAGGGGATTTTCCTTATGAAATCCATCCAGAACTGTTTCTGCCCTTTTTCGGTAAAAATCCATTTCCTTCCTGTGGATATAAAGATCTTCATTAAGGCGCACCAGGATTTTTTTTTCTGAAAGTTTCTCTGCAATACTTTTCAATCCGGCTTTATCAAGAGAGCTTCGTCCTGCAAGTTCCTCCAAAGAAAAAAAACTTCCCCAATGCTCCAGGACAGAAAGTTCCAGCATTTCCTCTCTGGTTCCGTTTTCCTTGATCCGGCAGGCTTCCAAAACCTTTATGTCATTTCTTTTATGCTTCCTGGGACAACCGTCCAGAACGATTCCGCCTCCAATGGTTTCTGCCGGAGAATAAAACCGGATCACAAACCTCTCTCCCTTTTCCATAACCGTTTCTTTTTCCAGCCGGAGCTGAGCATAACAGGTTTCCCCTGCTTTTAGCACATCTCTGTCAAGCAGGATCACTTTTCCCAGAAACTCCTCTGTACCGTGGTATACATGTACCCGGCTTCCGTTCTTGACACTACGCTCCGTATGTTTCAGCACAGTCAGAGACACATCTGCCATCATAGTCGGATACATACTGTTTTTAAGGGCAACCACATCCCCTCTTCGGATCTCCTGTTTTTTCCTGTCCGGAAGATTCAGCGCCACCCTCTGCCCTGGGTGGGCTTCTTCCACATTTATCTCATGTACCTGAATGCTGCGGATCTTTACAGAAATATTTCCCGGATAAAGACAGGCTTCCTGTTCCTTCTTAATCTTTCCGCCAGAAAGCGTTCCTGTAACAACTGTTCCAAATCCTTTCATCGTAAATACACGGTCAACAGGCAGACGGAAGGCGCATGTTTCCTTATGCTCCGGAATCTCTCTGTACATCTGGTACAACGTATCCCGAAGCCTGTCTATTCCCTGATTTCTATACACGGAAACCGGAACCACAGGCGCATCCTCCAGAAAAGTTCCCTTAGTCAGTTCCCGTACATCCTCTTCCACCAGTTCAATAAGCTCTAGATCTGCTGCATCTGTTTTTGTGATCACGATCACTCCGCGGCGAACACCCAAAACAGACAGAATATCCAAATGCTCCACTGTCTGAGGCATAATTCCCTCATCTGCAGCAACCATCAGCATTACCATGTCCATTCCTGCCACGCCTGCAAGCATATTTTTTACAAATTTTTCATGGCCGGGCACATCCACAATTCCTACCCGCTCCCCTTTCGGAAAATCCATCCAGGCAAAACCAAGCTCAATGGTAATGCCCCGCTTTTTCTCTTCTTTCAAACGGTCTGTATCGATTCCCGTCAGCGCACGGATCAGACAGGTCTTTCCGTGATCCACATGACCTGCTGTTCCTATAATTCCATATTTCATGAGATTAACCCTTGCAAAAACCGGAGAGGAAAACCTGCCCCAGTTTCATATATTGTTATCAGCTTATTTTAAATTTCTCGGTGGGTAAAGTATCGTCCTATAAAAAATTATAGTTTACTTATTTTCCCATATAGCTTCCTTACAATGCGGACACTTTTTGGGAATAAGTAAATTGCTGTTTTCATATTGAATTAAAGTTATTTTCTTATCTCTACGATCACAAATATCCTTGACCGATTTATTTATAAGACTACCGCCTTCTTCACCTAAATATCCTAAAGTTGTCTTATACCATGGAAATTTACCTTTACATTTAGGACATTTCCATAGAAACATAAAAATATATTCAAGAAAAAAAGATATGAAAAACATTAAAAAACTTACCCCAAATGTTACTAAATAAATAAGTCTAACATAATTCAGTATATTCTCCTTTAATAAATAACCTGGTATATTCTCCTTTAATAAAATATCAATAACCCCTATAGCAACTGAAAAACAGCATATATATGGCGAGATACGAACTATCTTTTTAATCAATACGCTTAACTTAACAAATAAATCCAAATTTTTATATATAAGTTTTACCTTAGGGCTTTGCATATCCACCCTCCTAAATTCAAATTATAATATATCGCCTTTACTATAGTATATCATTAGAAAATTTACTAGTCATTACTTTTCTTCTATCGAAGAAGTTTTCGATAGATACATTTGCCCTGTCAATCTGCTGCTGAGAGCTTATCGTAATATTTTTTCTGCTCTTATTTCAAAAGCGGTTTCGTGACGTTTTAGATATTTTCTGGGGATGTCTTTTTCTTTTAAGGTCATACCAAGAATTTTTATGATTTTGATGGATGCAGAATTCCTGCTGTCACAGCAGGCAGTGATTTTGTTAAGATGAAGAATATTTTGGCAAAAGCTGAGAAGTGCCTGTGTAGCTTCTGAGGCATATCCTTTTTTACAGTAATCTCTGTGAATGATCCATCCAAGTTCTCCGATTGTAAAAGCCTCATCTTCAACGTAAACAGAAACCTCACCAATGTGTTTGCTATTTTGTATGACAGCAAATACATAATAGCGGGGGAATGTTTTTTTCCATTCCTTACATGACTGCATAAGAAAATCTCGGCACACTTCGATAGATTCGTCTGGATAGTATTTCATATATTTTACATGCTCTACATCGGAAGAGTAAGCATAGACAGTAAACAGATCATCCGGACTGATTGGACGGAGAAGCAGGCGACTTGTTTCTAAGCGAATATTTTCGTACATGAGAGGGCACCTCTTTCCTTTGGAAAAATAGAATCGTCATTCAATTATAGTTTACCATAATTGCAGTGTCATGGACATATTTTTAATCTGGTTTGTTTTTATTTCCGTCCCTCCTGATTTTAGTCCTCTGTAAAAAGATTGTTTCTTTTATCCGAGCCTTCCTAAAGATTCTTCACTTTTTCCTGTCTTCTGCATTTTTGCGAAGTCCCAGTCACAATGTGATAAAAAATACTACAAATATCAACATCCCCACGCCAGTGGATTCCTGACCAAATTTTATTGTCAGATTCAGCTTCGCCTGTTCTTCTCCGACCTGATGAACTGCGCCTGAATACCGTTCCAGTGCCCAGTCTGTTTTCAAAAGATAATAGTAGATCATTCCCAGATAAACTGCAAGATCGCCCGCTATAATCCCCGCATATACATTTAAAGATTTCTTCCAGGACAAAACTCTCTTTTTTGCTACAACATAATATAAAAACACGATCACACCACTGCCAAAGATCAGTAGTTCCAGTTCCATAACAAACACTGAGATCACAGCATTTCCGCTGTTCATATTGACTATTATCCGCTCTGTAAGAACATCGATTCCTGTTTTTACCAAAGCTGCTACCCCTCCAAACAGAACTGCCTGAAGAATCACCTTAAAATAACTGTCAATATTTTCCATATATTCTCTTATTGCCACATAAAGACTTCCTGTATAAATAAGCCACCAGACAAATGAAATAAAAAATGACGCATCAAAATATCCCCAGACCATGTAAGGAATACGCACGGTTACTCTGGAAAGTGCACCCAGTAATATGGTTGCGGTTACAGCAATTACAGCGCCTCTGCTTTTACTCATAGTCTTCCCTCCCGAACTTTATCGTTTTTGTATGCTCACTGTTCATCTCTCTTCTTCCATTTCTCTGATCAGATATTCAAACCCTTTTTTATATTCTCTGTGTACCATAACGCCGCTGTCCTCTAATTTCCGTAAAATCTCTTCCTGTTTTTTATTTTTCGGCTCATAAACAACTAATTTCAGCAAGGGAATCTCTGCTAAAACCTCCAAATTGTCCACAGAAACCTGATACAGGTTTACTGCTTCCAGGTTTTTCAGCTCACACAAAGGTGAAATATCTGTAAAGGGATTATAAGCCAGATTCAAAATCCGCAGATTTTTCATATTGCTGAGCCCCTGAATATTCCGGATCGTATTATAGTTAATATCCAGTTCTTCTATCTGACTGCATTCTGAAAGAAAATCCAAATCTTCAAAATAGTCAAAATATGTAAGGTCTAATTTTTTCAGCTTTTTCAGATCTGGAAGGGTTTCCTCCAGCATATTTATAATTCCGACTCTCTGCTTCTGAAATTCTTCCTTTTCCTCATCTGTCATACCGCCTGTATCATATGTCAGATGCAATTCTTCCAGATTGGGAAACAGTTTCAGGTCTTCCAGCGTTTCAAAACGCCCCGAGGTGTCTGTTACATAAAAACTTCTGACCTTGTCTGCTTCTTCCTTCAGCACACTTCCTTTCCCAGTATCCAGAAGATACAGTGTCTGTATTTCCATATTTTTGTCCTGGAACTTTATACATTTGCTATCATACCAGAGCCGCAATGCCAGAAGCCCTGCCAACAGAACTAGCAAAGTAATACACAGATAAACTGTTTGTTTTTTTATCTGCTTCCTTTCCAAATTTTAATCCACCTTATTTTTCTGATTTTTTGATTAGTATAATTATATCATCCAAAATTTTATCTGTCATCACCTATTTTCCAGATTATTTTCAACCTAACTAATAGTAAAAGCGGTTTCCAAGGCATTTTTCCGCCAGATATTTATATGTACAAGTCCCAGGGCATACAGAATAAATACCGCCAACAAAAAACAGACTGCCTTATCTCTGTGAACCAGAGCAGACAGCCTGCTTTTTGATATATCTTGTAAATATTTTATTTCTTTGTGATAAATCCTTTTGCCTTCAGAGTTTCTGCGCAGAGAACAGCTCCGCCTGCAGCGCCTCTTACTGTGTTATGGGACAGTCCTACGAATTTATAATCGTATACCGTATCCTCACGGAGACGTCCAATAGAAACGCCCATTCCGTTTTCATAGTTTACATCCTCTGTTACCTGAGGGCGGTTATCTTCCTCAAGATACTGGATAAAGTGCTTCGGCGCACTTGGAAGTTCAAGCTCCTGCGGAACACCGCTGAAGTTGCGAAGCGCTTCGATCAGCTGTTCTTTGGTAGGTTTCTTACGGAATTTTACAAAAACAGCTGCTGTGTGGCCGTTCAGTACCGGTACACGGATACACTGGCAGGTGATCACTGGCTCCTGAGCCGGAACGATCACGCCGTCCTCGATCTTACCCCACAGTCTCAGAGGCTCTTTTTCGCTTTTCTCTTCCTCTCCGCCAATGTACGGAATGATGTTGTGTTCCATTTCCGGCCAGTCTTTAAAAGTCTTTCCGGCACCGGAAATCGCCTGATATGTAGTAGCCACTACTTCATATGGCTCAAATTCTTTCCATGCAGTAAGTACCGGCGCATAGCTCTGAATAGAGCAGTTTGGTTTTACTGCGATAAATCCTCTTGTTGTTCCAAGACGTTTCTTCTGGAATTCAATTACATCAAAATGCTCCGGATTGATTTCCGGGACTACCATAGGAACATCCGGTGTCCAGCGGTGGGCGCTGTTGTTGGAAACAACCGGAGTTTCAGTTTTTGCATATTCTTCCTCAATAGCCTTGATCTCGTCCTTAGACATATCTACAGCAGAGAAAACAAAGTCAACCGTTGCAGCAACCTTCTCTACCTCATTTACATTCATTACAACAATATTTTTTACTGCTTCCGGCATCGGAGTATCCATTTTCCATCTTCCGCCTACAGCCTCTTCATAAGTTTTTCCTGCACTTCTCGGGCTGGCCGCAAGTGTAACCACCTGAAACCATGGATGATTTTCCAGAAGAGAAATAAATCTCTGTCCTACCATTCCGGTAGCTCCCAAAATACCAACTCTCAGTTTCTCGCTCATAATATCGCTCTCCTCACTTTATGTCTTTGTGTTGCATACATTTGTCGCTCTTGTACATACTATAACATTTTCTGGAAAAATGCAAGTATTTTTTCTTATGTATCAGTGATTTTGAAGATATTCCTGATTGGCTTTGATCACCTGTTCCATCACCTCTGAACCGGGCGCTCCGTAGGTACAGCGTTTTTCCACGCAGGTTTTCATGCTAATTGCCTCATAAATATCTTTTTCAAATACAGGGCTGATCTCCTGATAATCTTCAAGGGGCAGTTCATCCAGAGAAATCCCCCTGTCAATACAGGTCAGTACCAACCGTCCTACAATACCGTGAGCATCACGGAAAGGAACACCGTGGTTTACCAGATAATCTGCCGCATCTGTGGCATTTGTAAAGCCGTTCTTTGCACTTGCTTCCATTACATCCTTGCGAAATTCCATGGTAGAAACCATGCCTGTAAACAGGGCAAGACAGCCTTTTACCGTGTCAATAGCATCAAAGGTAAGTTCCTTGTCTTCCTGCATATCTTTGTTGTATGCCAGAGGAATTCCCTTCATAGTTGTGAGAATAGACATCAATGCCCCGTACACGCGGCCTGTTTTTCCGCGAAGAAGCTCCGCAATGTCAGGGTTCTTTTTCTGAGGCATAATACTGCTGCCTGTGCTGTATGCGTCGTCAATTTCCACAAAACGGTACTCATTGGAATTCCACAGGATGATCTCCTCGGAAAAACGGCTGAGATGCATCATCACAGTAGACAGGGCAGACAGAAGCTCGATCACATAATCTCTGTCCGATACAGAATCCATACTGTTTCTTGTGGGCTCATCAAAACCCAGAAGTTCTGCCGTATATCCCCTGTCAAGAGGATAGGTGGTGCCTGCCAGCGCCCCTGCGCCAAGAGGACAGGTATTCATTCTTTTTCGGATATCTGCCATACGGCTTCTGTCTCTCCGGAACATCTCGAAATATGCCCCTACATGGTGAGCCAGAGTGACCGGCTGGGCTTTCTGAAGGTGGGTAAAGCCCGGCATATAAGTATGGATATTTTCTTCCATAATCTTCTGAAGTGCCACAAGGAGCTCTTTTAAAAGACCGTCAATGGCATCCACTTCATCTCTCGTATACAGCTTCATATCCAATGCCACTTGATCGTTGCGGCTTCTTCCTGTATGAAGCTTTTTGCCCGGATCACCGATCCTGTCAATCAGATTTGCTTCCACAAAGCTGTGGATATCCTCGTACTCGGAAGTGATTTCAAGCTTCCCTGACTTTACATCTTCAAGGATACCTTCCAGTCCTTCCAGAATCTGATCACGCTCGTTTTCCGTGAGAATCCCCTGCTTTGCCAGCATTTTTACATGAGCTTTGCTTCCTCTGATATCCTGCTCATAAAACTCCTGATCAAAAGAAATCGAAGCATTGAAGTTATAAACAAGCTGATCCGTTTCTTTTGTAAAACGTCCTCCCCATAACTGTGCCATAATAATTACTCCTCACCTTTGTATAATATTAATAATTAATCATGCAGCAACTGTTTTTTTACATAAAATACCGCTCTGTATTTCAAGTGTTTCTGGCTGATTATTACCAGTATATCACACTTTTTCCAAAAATCAAACAAAAAGAATATTTTTTGTATATTTATTCATTTCTATCTCTTTTTGAAAAAACGCAGCCACAGTAATCCTGACGGTACAGATGATGCTCTACGGACAGTTCAACAGAACGTTTATAACCGTTTTTTTTCTTAAAATCCGAAGGAAGATGCTCCACTCCATAAATATCTGCCAGCTCTTCACCGATTTCATTTATTTTAGGCGCATTTTTCAGAGGGCTAATGGACAGAGTAGTTGTAAAATAATCATATCCGCCTTCCTTTGCCAGCTTCGCCGCCTCCTCCATGCG
>Stewie_p2__coassemble_2343_pt1 | contig 11870 bp, 9 predicted proteins | sample Stewie_p2__metabat2_high_PE_008 | metagenome-assembled genome bin Stewie_p2 | reverse complement strand
GGTAGGGTGGCTCTCAAACTCCGGACAGGTGGCTCAAAGGGTGCCGGTATAATCAGCAGGTTATGATGAACCCATAATAAAACTTCTTTATGATTAAAAGGAAAATGTGATGATATATTCCTTAGGGGAAAGAAACGGGAGATACAGCGTGATTTAGAGAAGGGAATATTCTGTTTTCCAGTCAGAAAGGTATGCCTATGACAGCTTGATCAAAAACAGGTGTGCAAAATCATAAGATCTTACACACCTGGAGAAAGTTTTTCAGATCAGTAAAAGTTGTGATTACAGAAAATTTAGTTTCTTTTTCAGGGAGCCTTTCCTGGCTGTACCAGACACCAAAAAGTCCGCAGTCACAGGCGCCCTGCACATCTTTTTTCAGATTATCTCCAATAAAAACACAGGAATCAGCAGTACATCCAGCTTTTTCCAGGCACACTTCAAAAAAATGTGGATGGGGTTTTTCAACGCCTGCTTCCTGGCTTGTGACAATGAAGTCAATATAGGAAGAAAAACCAAACTTTTCCAGCTTTTTAAACTGAATACTGGCTGTCATATCTGTTCCGATTCCGATTCGGATATGACGTGCTTTTAAGTCCTCCAATACTTTTTGAATACCAGGTGAAGGTCTGGCATCAGTAATCATGGTATCCCAGTAAGTATGATACATATTTTCCACATGAGGAAAAAGCGGCTGGGATAAAAGTTCCGTCATACATTGAAAACGAAGCATCCGGCTGTGAATGGCAGCGCTGTCTGTGCCAATACGTTCTGATATGATCTTCATAGCTTTTCCGTAACAGGAAAGCACCTGATTTTCAGAGATATTAAATTCTCTGATGCAATAAGTTGTAAGTGCTTTCATGCCTGAAAGATGTGCGCTGTCATAATCGTAAAGGGTATTATCAATATCAAAAATAACTGTTTTTGTCATATCTGTATTTCATGTATTTTATTTAAGACAGATTTTACAGCCCAGTTTTTTTCCGGTAGGGGTAGCAGCGCAGCCTCCAAGAGCCGTTTCGCGAAGCCCCGGTGGAATCTGTCTTCCTACCTGGTACATGGTCTGAAGCATTTCATCAAAAGGAATCAGCTGTTTGATGCCGCTTAAAGAAAGCTCTGCTGCGGTCAGAGCAACAGCTACGCCGGCAGCATTTCGTCCTTGGCAGGGACATTCTACCAGTCCTCCGATCGGATCGCACACAAGACCAAGAAAATTCATAAGAACAGAAGTTGCTGCATGGAGACACTGATCCGGTGTTCCGCCCATAAGTTCCACAGCTGCGGAGGCCGCCATGGCAGAAGCAACTCCCACCTCAGCCTGACAACCGCCTACAGCGCCTGCAACAGTAGCATTTCGCATAGCAAGATAGCCGATGGCGCTTGCATTAAAAAGTGCATTGATGATTTCCCTGTCCTCCAGGTGATATTCTTCCTGAAGAGCCAGAAGGAGACCTGGGATCACGCCAGAAGAACCGGCTGTTGGAGCGGCAACGATCAGTCCCATGGTTGTATTTGTTTCAAGAACAGCCATAGAATAGGAAATTGCTTTGGAAAGAACAGATCCGCAGATGGAATTACCGTTGATCCGGTGTTGATTTACAAGCTGCGCTTCCCCTCCGATCAGACCTCCAATAGACTTCTTCGGAGATCGGATGGGAGAGGCTACAGAATCTCGCATGATCTGAAGAGAATGATTCATCTGATCATAGATGGCTGCTTCTGTTGTTTCTCCCAGAATACATTCTCTTTTTTTCATAATTTCAGAAATAGACATATTTTCTGTATGGCAAAGCTCCAGTAGCTCCTGAGCATTTTTAAAATCCATAATTACATTCTCCTTTGAATTGGTATAAAAATAACATCCTGAACATTGGAGTTCAGTGAAATCTGAGCTTCCGCATCTTCTGGAAGGGTACCGTCAAATTCGATGATACTGTAGGCAATATCGCCTTTTGTTTCTCGGAAAAGCTTCATAAAAGCAATATTGACATTTTTTTCGCTGAGACATCCTGTGATGTGAGCAAGAACTCCCGGTCTGTCATAGTGAACTATGATCAGTGTACTGTATTCTCCGGAAAAATCCACGTCAATATGATTGATTCTGCTGATACGCATTTTTCCGCCGCCAAGGGACTCTCCTCGGACTGAATAAGAACGTCCTCCTTCGCAGGTGATATGAATATCAACTGTGTTTGGGTGAATGTCAGGGTCATCGGCGGCTTCGACAAAACGATAGGAAATGCCTCGTTCTTTTGCAATGGAAAAAGCGTCCGGTATACGCTTGTCATCTGTTGCAAAGCCCATAACTCCGCCGAGAAGAGCCAGATCTGTTCCGTGTCCCTTATAGGTTTGAGAAAAAGAATTATAAAGGACAAATTCTACATCTTTTATAGGACTGTCTGCCATCTGCTGTGCAAGGAGAGCAATGGAACAGGCACCTGCTGTATGAGAACTGGAGGGCCCGATCATTTCCGGACCCAGTACGTTAAAAGCACTGATAAATGTCATAAAAAATCCTCATCTTTCTGTATCCGTCATTTAATCACGATTTATGCAAATAGTATTGTACCATAAAAGGAAAAAAATTTATATTTATATTTTTACATACAGTAATGATTTACTTCCTGTATAAAGCTGTGTTATAGTAATACACAGATAACTTTGACAATACCAGCAGAGTTATCTTGTTAATCGGAAACGTCCGGGAATTGATCGGATGATCAGATTAACGAAATACAGAAATGAGGAAATGATAACATGAAAAAAATACAGAACCGGATTTTTAAGCTGTCAGTCATTCTTCTGACAGTTGGTCTTGTTGGATTATATTCTGAAAAAGGAACAGGAGAAATGGTATGGGGACAAGTATCAGAAGAGCGTAATATAGAAGAAAACACCGAAACAGAAAGTGATGCTGTAAAAATGAATCTGGAAGACGGAGAATATTCGATACAGGTGGATCTGGAAGGTGGAAGCGGAAAGGCAGGAATTTCATCTCCCACACTTTTTGAAATCAGAAATGGACTGGCGTATGCAAAACTTCAGTGGAGCAGTCCGAATTATGATTATATGATAGTAAATGGCAAAAAATATCTTCCGATTAATGAAGAAGGGATGAATTCTGTTTTTGAGATACCTGTAACGGCAATGGACGAACCTGTTTCTGTGATTGCCGATACAATAGCTATGGGGTCTCCTCATGAGGTGGAATATACACTTTTGTTTTACAGTGATTCTATTGGATCAAAAGGACAGCTTCCTCAGGAGGCTGCCAAAAGAGTAGTGGCTGTAGCGCTTGTGATCATTATTGGGGGAGGAATTCTGAATTACTTTGTAAATAAAAGAAAACGATATTAAGAAAATATAAAAAACAGTTGCATTTTCTGGAAAAATGATGCATAATAGCACCAATGAATACAACAGGTGTAAGGGAGTAGCTGACACCGTAAAGGCGTAACAGAATCAACATCATGGCCGGGAGACCTGGTTTTGTTTGAAACAGCGAGACTTATCTTTGGGAGGAATCCTTAGGTAAGTCTTTTTATTTTTTGAAAAAGCAGAATCCGGGTATAATGAAAGACAGGGGAAGTGTCAGAAAGGAGTAGATATCATACGCCGTATTCTTTGGCAGACCGGATAAATTTATTTGGAAATGCCCGCAGAAATAAAACAAAATCGTGCAGAAACTTAAACATACTGCACAGAAATGGAGGCAATATGAAAGAATATCTGTCAAGTTGTGAGGAAGTTTTAAAAGAACAGAATTCTTCTGAGCAGGGACTGTCAACAGGCGAAGCACAGCAGAGATTGTCCAAATTCGGAAAGAATGAACTGGAAAAAGGAAAAAAGACTTCTCTTTTAAAAAGATTTTTAGGGGAACTTGCAGATCCGATGATCATTATCCTGATCGTGGCGGCAGCAATTTCCGGAATCACAGCTTTTTATGAAGGCGAATCTTTTGCCGACGTTATTATTATTCTTGCAGTTGTGATTATCAATGCGGTACTGGGCGTTGTTCAGGAAAGCAAAGCGGAAGCTGCAATTGAGGCTCTGCAGGAAATCGCAGCGGCTACCAGCAAGGTACTGCGTGACGGAAAGGTAGTGACACTGAAAAGTGATGAGCTTGTTCCCGGAGATGTGGTACTTCTGGAAGCAGGAGATGCAGTTCCGGCTGACGGACGAATTATTGAATCTGCCAGTCTGAAGATTGAGGAAGCTGCTCTGACAGGAGAGTCTGTCCCGGCAAACAAAATTACAGATCTTCTTCAGCTTGGAGGAGAGAAGGACGTTCCCCTGGGCGATCGCAAGAATATGGCTTACATGGGTTCTACGGTTGTTTACGGACGTGGTAAAGTCGTCATTACGGGAACCGGTATGAACACAGAAATGGGTAAAATCGCTCAGGCCCTTTCACAGGCAAAAGACGATGCGACACCTCTCCAGATAAAGCTGAACCAGCTGAGTAAGATTCTTACCGTTCTTGTTATCGGTATCTGCGCAGTTATTTTTGCGGTAGGACTGTTCCGTTCAGGAATTAGCGGCGACACTATTCTCAGCACGTTTATGGTTGCAGTATCTCTTGCAGTTGCGGCAATCCCGGAAGGTCTGGCAGCAGTTGTGACCATTGTACTTTCCATTGGCGTAACAAATATGTCCAAACGTAATGCTATCATCCGCAAGCTGACAGCAGTGGAAACTCTTGGCTGTACACAGATCATCTGCTCTGATAAAACAGGTACATTGACTCAGAACAAAATGACAGTTGTGGAGCATGTGGCTGATAATGAACAGAACCTGGAGATTGCTATGGCTCTCTGTTCCGATGCAGAATACGATGCGGAAGCGGGAGAGGCAGTGGGAGAGCCTACAGAATGTGCTCTTGTAAACGATGCAGCCAAAAACGGTCTGCCAAAAACACAGTTAAAAGAAGAATATGTACGTGTGGGAGAAGCTCCTTTTGATTCCATGCGAAAGATGATGTCCACCGTTCATAAAACAAAAGAAAACAAGATCATCCAGTTTACCAAAGGTGCGCCGGATGAAGTTTTGAAATGCTGTACTCATGCAGTGGTAAACGGAGCAAGGGTTCCCATGACAGAAGAGATCAGGGCTTCTATTCTGAAAAGCAATAAAGCAATGGCAGACAGGGCTCTTCGTGTTCTCTGTGGCGCATTTCGCGAATGGGACAAAATGCCGGAGAGTACAGAACCTGAATTTCTGGAACAGGAGCTTACCTATCTGGGACTTTCTGGAATGATCGATCCGGTTCGCCCTGAGGTTAAGGCTGCCATCGTAGAGTGCCGTGAAGCAGGAATCCGTCCGATTATGATTACCGGAGATCACAAAGATACCGCAGTTGCCATTGGTATGGAACTTGGAATCCTTTCCGATTCTTCTCAGGCTATCACTGGCGCACAGCTCAATGAGATCAGTGATGAGGATTTTCAGAACAGAATTGAAGAGTTTTCTGTATATGCACGAGTTCAGCCGGAGCATAAAGTGCGTATTGTAAATGCATGGAAAAAGAAAGGCATGATCACAGCCATGACCGGTGACGGCGTCAATGACGCCCCGTCCATTAAGAGCGCTGATATTGGCGTGGGTATGGGAATCACCGGAACAGATGTAACCAAAAACGTAGCAGACATGGTTCTGGCAGACGATAACTTTGCAACCATTGTATCAGCGGTAGAAGAAGGACGTCGTATTTACGCGAATATCCGTAAGGCCATTCAGTTCCTGCTTGCTTCCAACCTGGCAGAGGTACTGGCAATCTTTTTCTCCACAATGATCGGATTTACCATACTGAAACCGGTACATCTTCTCTGGATCAATCTGATCACAGACTGCTTCCCGGCTCTGGCGCTTGGACTTGAAAAGAGCGAAGCAGACATTATGAAGAAAAAACCTCGTGATCCGAAGGAAGGCATTTTTGCCGGCGGAATGGGATTTGATGTATTTTTCCAGGGAGCCGTTGTAACTGCTCTGGTTATGATCTCTTATCTGGTAGGTCACAGAATTGAATCAGGCGCATGGGAATTTGTAAACAGCGCAGACGGAACAACTATGGCATTCCTTACTCTATCCATGGTGGAAATTTGTCATTCTCTTAATATGAGAAGCCGTCGAGGTTCTATTTTTAAACTAAACAGCCATAACAAATTCCTGTATGGCGCAATGCTTGTTTCACTGATCCTCACAACCGTTGTGATCGAGGTTCCGTTTATTGCAAAGGCATTCCAGTTTACACCGATTGGTTTCACAGAATATGTGATCGCTCTTGGTCTTGCAGTTCTGATCATCCCGATTATGGAGATCGTAAAAGCTATACAGAGAAAACTTGGAAAATAAAAAATAACAGCAGAGAATGTAATAAACAGAAAAGACGTAAAGAAAGATCTGTAAAATAGAACAGTTTCTAAAAAAGGACCCGGGGTTCCTAAGAATCCAGGGTCCTTTTTTCATGGGTATGACCGTTATTTTATGACTACCAGCTCATATTCATCTGTGCCAAGACCAAGTTTTTTTGCGTGATCAATGCAAATTCTCCAGTCTGTAGTGGGGAACATGGCTCCGAAGTGGTCGTGTCCTTCGTGATCTGCTTCAGAAAGGCAAGTGTTAGAGATCACCGGCTGGGCGTTTACCGCATCTGCGCAGGCAGTGTCAAGAGCCACTGGGTCAAAGGAGGCAAAAAATCCAACATCCGGGACGATGGCTGCGTCGTTTTCTGCATGACAGTCACAGTAAGGAGATACGTCGATCACCAGGTTAATATAAAAAGCCGGACGTCCGTCAACAACAGCTTTTGTATATTCTGCGATTTTACAGTTCAGGATATCATTGGATTCGTCAGATGCTGCAACAATGGCGTCTTTTGGACAGACTCCGATACATCTTCCGCAGCCTACGCATTTATTGTGATCAATGGAAGCTTTTTTATCCTGAAACTGAGGCGCATCATGAGCACAGATTTTTTCACAGCGGTGGCATCCGATACACAGATCTTTTTCCACATGAGGTTTTCCGGCGCTGTGCATTTCCATTTTTCCGGCGCGGGAGCCGCAGCCCATTCCGATATTTTTCAGTGCTCCGCCAAAGCCTGTACATTCGTGTCCCTTAAAATGAGCCAGAGAAATAAATACATCCGCATCCATAACTGCGCGTCCGATTTTGGCTTCTTTTACATATTCTCCACCTTTTACCGGTACATATACTTCATCTGTTCCCTTAAGTCCGTCACCGATGATAATATGGCAGCCGGTAGAAAGTGGTGAAAATCCATTGACATAAGCGCTTTCTATATGATCCAGTGCATTTTTGCGCCCACCCACATAAAGAGTGTTGCAGTCTGTGAGGAATGGCTTTCCACCAAGCTCTTTTACAGTATCTGCAACCACTTTTGCATAATTGGGGCGGAGAAATGCCAGATTACCAGGCTCTCCAAAATGCATCTTAATGGCGGTATATTTTCCGTCAAAATCAATGTTTCCGATACCTGCTTTTTTGATCAGGCGTTTCAGTTTATTCAGAAGTCCATTGTCAAATCCGGTTCTCATGCTGGTATAGTATACTTTTGATTTTTCCATAAAATATCCTCCTTAAATAAATTTTCTTTATGTAAAGAATACTCTATCTATATAGAAATGGCAAGAATATATTGAGGTAAAAACAAGAGAAAAGGATACTGGTATAAAGGAAAGAAAAAGCAAGGAAAAATCCGTCATACTGACTGAGACAGGCCGGTTTTTCTGGTATTTTTACGCTTGCGCCAGGGAGAGGGCTGGGGTATATTTATAAGAAAGAATGCAGAAAAATAACTATATGAAAGTATTGGAGGAATATATAAATGCTGGAAGAGTATAACAAGGCATATAAGCTTGGGAAAAAAGATTATCAGGCCAGAATGATGAAGGGAGAAAAACCTACACTGGAGGCTCTGGACGATATTCTGCCTGCCCGGGGATCCTGTTCAGAGGTTTCGCTGGGGTTGGTCCAGATTCCTATGGAGCAGATCGTGGGAACAAAAACAGAATCCAGAAGTAATGCGTTTGCAGGGAATTTTATGCCGATTCTGCGCGAAAATACGGAATTTGCCTATAAGTGGGCAGTCCTTGGGGAGAGCCATGTAAATGAAGGGATCCGCGATCCGATCAAAGCTTATGAGTATATGAATAAATTTTATGTGGAAGAAGGAAATAAAAGAGTCAGTGTTCTGAAATATTATGATGCAGTTTCTGTACCGGGGGTTGTCACCCGTATCCTTCCGCCGAAAACAGAAGAAAAGGAAAATAAGATTTATTATGAATTTGTGGATTTTTATGAGCTTTCCAAAGTAAATTACATATGGTTCACAAAGGAAGGAAGTTTTGCCAGACTGCAAAATCTTATTGGAAAAGGGCCGAAAGAAGTCTGGGATGACGATGATAAACTGAACTTCAGCTCTATTTATTCCAGGTTTGCTTTAGAATTTGAGGCAGCAGGAGGGAAAAAGCTTTCGATCACAGCCGGAGATGCGTTTCTTGCTTTTCTTACTGTTTACGGCTATCAGGCAGTATGCCGGAAAACAGTTGCGGAACTGAAAAAGCTTGTTAATAAGAGCTGGGAGGAATTTAAGCTTCTGGAACATGACAATGAGATTGAGCTGAAAATGGACCCAAACAGGGAAAAGAAGCCTTTGTTCAGCAGACTTCTTACAGGCTCCACCAAGTTGAAAATTGCTTTTATTTACGCGAAAACGCCAGGCTCCTCTGCATGGACCTATGCACACGAGCTGGGACGCCTTCATCTGGAACAGACGTTTCCCGATGAGGTTACTACCATATGTTATGAAAATATTGTTCCGGAACTTGCGGAAAAAGCAATTACAGATGCCATTGCCAAAGGCTGTAATATGATCTTTACTACAACGCCTGCTTTTGTTCAGGCCAGTGTTAAGGCAGCAATTGCAAATCCTGATATCAGAATACTGAACTGTTCGCTGAATACTTCACATCGGTATATCCGGACCTATTATGCAAGAATGCATGAGGCAAAATTCCTGATGGGCGCGATTGCAGGGGCAATGTCTGAAAACGGAAAACTTGCATACATTGCAGATTATCCTATTTTTGGAACGATTGCAAATATCAATGCGTTTGCTCTTGGGGCAGCCATGGTAAATCCAAGGGCGAAAGTTTATCTGGAGTGGTCTACTTTAAAAGATGACGATCTTGGTCAGGTAATGGAGAGAATCAGAGACAAGGATGTTTCTGTGGTATCCGGACGGGATATGGTAATTCCGGAAGACGCGTCCAGATATTTTGGGCTGTATCGTATGGAAAACGGAATGCCCCACAATCTGGCAATGCCTTTATGGCACTGGGGTAAATTTTATGAAGAGCTGATCCGCACTGTTATGAACGGAACCTGGAAATATGATGACAGCAGCTCAGAGAAGAAAGCCATTAATTACTGGTGGGGAATGTCCTCCAATGTTGTGGATGTAATCTGCTCACACACACTTCCAACAGGAACTCAGCATCTTGTGGAGCTTTTGAAAGAAACCATCAGCCGTGGAGAATTTAATCCGTTTTCCGGTGTGCTTTATTCGCAGAATGGTGTGATCCGGGACGATCCTCAGGGAAGTCTGTCTCCGGAAGAGATCATTACCATGAACTGGCTTGCTGATAATGTGATTGGTTCCATTCCGAAAAGCTGGCAGCTTACGGAGCAGGCAAAGCCTGTTACATTGCAGCAGGGTGTGGAGAAGGGACAGTAATATGAAAATACTTGCAATTGCAGATGAAGAATCAAAATACCTGTGGGATTTTTTTGAGAAAAGTAAACTGGAGGGGATCGATCTTATTATCTCATGCGGGGATCTGGATCCACGATATCTGTCTTTTCTTGCAACCTTTACTTCTGCGCCGGTTCTCTATGTGCATGGGAATCATGATGACAAATATAAACAGATTCCTCCGGACGGCTGCATCTGTATTGACGATCAGATTTATGTTCATGAGGGAGTGAGGATTCTGGGGCTTGGAGGTTCCATGCGGTATAAACCAGGAGTTTATCAGTTTACAGAACGGGAAATGAGAAGAAGGATTTTTAAACTGTTTCCCAAACTTTTATGGAGGAGAGGGTTTGATATTCTGGTCACGCATGCTCCGGCATATCAGCTGAATGACGGAAGAGACCTGCCTCATCAGGGATTTAAGGCATTTTTGAAGCTGATGGAAAAGTACCGTCCTAAATATTTTCTCCACGGTCATGTGCATATGTCTTATGGAAGAAAGCATAAACGATATGACAAATACCAGGATACTCATGTGATCAATGCATATGAACGTTTTGTTTTTGATTATGATGCCGAACACCCCGGGGACTGGACATAAAAATATTTGTCAAGAAAAAATACTTGACACCAGAGCTGTAATCGGTTATGATACACAAGGTGATTATCAGATGGAGAAATTTGTAGAGCAGACATTATTATATGATTTTTACGGGGAGCTTCTTACGGAACGCCAGCAGCAGGTGTATGAAAGCGTGGTATTGGAAGACTTTTCCCTCAGTGAAGTGGCGGAAGATCTTGGAATCAGCCGACAGGGCGTTCACGACATGATCCGGCGCTGCAATCATACTCTGGAAGAATACGAAAAGAAACTGCATCTGGTAGAAAAATTTCTCTGTATTAAGAAGCAGGTTCAGAGAATCAGCCAGATTGCAGAGAAGTATCATGACCGGGAGATTACAGAAATTTCCAAAGAGATATTAGAGGAGTTATAAAGCATGGCGTTTGAGAGCTTGACAGAAAAATTACAAAATGTATTTAAAAAGCTTAGAGGAAAAGGACGTCTTACAGAGGAAGATGTAAAGATTGCTCTGAAAGAAGTCAAAATGGCTCTTCTGGAAGCTGATGTAAACTTTCGGGTTGTAAAGCAGTTCACCAAGGCTGTTCAGGAGCGTGCCGTGGGACAGGACGTAATGAACGGACTGAATCCCGGACAGATGGTTATTAAGATTGTAAATGAAGAGCTTGTGAACCTGATGGGAAGCGAAACAACAGAGCTGCCTGTCAAACCGGGAAATGATATCACGGTTTTTATGATGGCAGGTCTTCAGGGTGCAGGTAAGACAACAACAGTTGCCAAGCTTGCAGGCAAGCTGAAATCCAAGGGTAAGCGTCCTCTTCTGGTTGCCTGTGATGTTTACAGACCGGCTGCGATCACTCAGCTTCAGGTCAATGGTGAAAAACAGGGCGTGGAAGTATTTTCCATGGGAGATAAACAGAACCCGGTGAATATTGCAAAGGCAGCTGTGGAGCATGCAAAAGCAAATCAGCAGAATGTTGTGCTTCTGGATACTGCAGGACGTCTTCATGTGGATGAGGACATGATGCAGGAGCTTGCTGATATCAAGGCGAATGTACAGGTAGATGCCACTCTTCTGATCGTAGATGCGATGACTGGTCAGGATGCTGTAAATGTGGCAAAGACCTTTACAGATAAAGTGGGGATTGACGGAGTGATCCTTACCAAGATGGACGGTGACACCAGAGGCGGTGCTGCACTTTCCATTAAAGCAGTAACAGGAAAGCCGATTCTTTATGTAGGTATGGGCGAAAAGCTTTCTGATTTGGAACAGTTTTATCCGGAACGAATGGCTTCCAGAATCCTTGGAATGGGCGATGTTATGAGCCTGATCGAAAAGGCAGAGGCTGCCATTGATCAGGAACAGGCTGCGGAGATGCAGAAGAAGCTCAAAAAAATGGACTTTGACTTTAATGATTATCTCACCAGTATGGAACAGATGAAAAAAATGGGAGGAATCGGCAGTATCCTGAATATGCTTCCGGGAGTGGGCAGCAAGATGAAGGATATTGAAGG
>Stewie_p2__coassemble_1825_pt1 | contig 16095 bp, 13 predicted proteins | sample Stewie_p2__metabat2_high_PE_008 | metagenome-assembled genome bin Stewie_p2 | reverse complement strand
CTTGTTTGCTATGCAATTTATTTTTTTCTACCCACTACCTCTTTGTTTCAAACTTGTCTCCTGTCGGAAAATTATTTCGTAACATTTCCGTAACATATTATAACATGCAGCAAAAATATCCTGTAATCCCGGATATTTTAAGGTTCTTATCCGTCAACTGTTCACTGCAAGCCAGCAGGCTGATACCGTGTGAACAGCCATATACGGCCGTCACACCACATCAAACAGAGAAAACTGGTTGGACTGGGGAATATCTCCAAACAATCCCAGATCATCCATAAGATCAATGACCGTCTTACTGACTTTGGTGCGGTCACGGAAATCATCCTTGGACAAAAATTTTCCCTGCTTTGCAGCCTCTACCACAGCCTCCGCAGCCTTATCTCCCATTCCGTCAATGCTGTTCAGCGGAGGGAGCAGCTTTCCGTCAATAATCTGGAATCGGTTTGCATGAGAACGGTAAATATCAATAGGAAGAAACTCAAAACCTCTGGCATACATTTCCTGGACGATACGCATATCTCTGATAGAATCCTGTTCCTTTTTTGACGCCTCATCGCCTTTTTTGCGAAGCTCTGCCAGATAATATTCCAGTCTGTCCCGTCCCATACACATGGTTTCATAGGAAAAAGCAGTTGCACGGATACTGAAAAACGCAGCATAATAGGCCAGAGGAATAAACACCTTAAACCAGGCAATGCGCCATGCCATCATAACATAGGCTGCCGCATGAGCCTTTGGGAACATATACTTGATCTTTTTACAGGACCAGATATACCATTCCGGAACATTGTGCTCCCTCATAGTAGCCTCCCACTCGTCACGAAGACCCTTACCTTTACGCACGCTCTCCATAATGGTAAATGCAAGACTGCTCTCCACTCCCATACTGATCAGATAGATCATAATATCGTCTCGAGTACAGATTGCGGTGGAAATGGTAGCTTTTCCCTCCTGGATCAGTGTCTGAGCATTTCCCAGCCATACGTCCGTACCATGAGCGAGTCCCGCGATCCGGACCAGATCAGAAAAATATTTGGGCTGTGTGTCAATCAGCATCTGCATGGCAAAGTCTGTACCAAACTCCGGCACACCCAGACAGCCAAGCTTACAGCCTCCAATATCCTCCGGAGTGATACCCAGGGCTTTTGTGCTGGCAAACAGGGACATAACTTCTTTGCTGTCAAGAGGGATCTCCTGAGCGTTCTTTCCGGTCAGATCCTCCAGCATACGGATCATGGTAGGATCATCGTGTCCCAGAATATCCAGTTTCAGAAGGTTTCCGTCAATGGAATGATAATCAAAATGAGTGGTAATGATATCGCTGTTCTCGTCATTTGCAGGGTGCTGTACCGGCGTGAACTTTTCGATTTCCTCACCTTTTGGAAGAACAATGATACCTCCCGGATGCTGTCCTGTGGTACGGCGGATACCTGTGCATCCCTGAACGATCCGGTTGATCTCACAGTACCGCTTGTGCTGACCATGCTCTTCAAAATAATTTTTTACATAGCCGAACGCTGTTTTTTCTGCAAGAGTACCGATAGTTCCCGCCTTAAAGGTCTGTCCTTTTCCGAAAATAACCTCTGTATATTTATGGGCGTTTGCCTGATATTCACCAGAAAAGTTAAGGTCAATATCCGGTTCCTTGTCCCCTTTAAATCCCAGGAAGGTTTCAAAAGGAATATCAAATCCTTCTTTTATCATTTTTGTACCGCAGTGAGGGCAGTTTTTGTCAGGCATGTCACAGCCTGCCATACCTCCGAATTTTTTTACTTCCGGAGAATCAAAATCACTGTATTTACAATTTGGACAGATATAGTGCGGAGGCAGCGGATTTACCTCTGTGATACCTGACATGGTAGCTGCCAGAGAAGATCCTACCGATCCTCTGGAGCCTACCAGATAACCGTCGTCATTTGATTTCCACACAAGCTTCTGGGCTATGATGTACATAACCGCATATCCGTTGGAAATAATGGAGTTCAGCTCTTTTTCCAGGCGCTCTTCCACAATTCCCGGAAGCTTCTCCCCATAGATCTCATGGGCTTTTTTAAAGCAGATATCACGGAGATCCTGGTCGGAATTGGGGATCACAGGCGGAAATTTGTCCGGATGGATAGGAGATATTTTTTCAATCATATCTGCGATCTTATTGGTGTTGGTAATAACAACCTCTTCTGCCTTTTCACTTCCCAGATAGGAAAATTCCTCCAGCATTTCTTCTGTCGTACGAAGATAAAGAGGAGCCTGATTATCCGCATCCGAAAATCCGTTTCCCGCCATGATAATACGCCGGTAAATCTCGTCCTGAGGATCCATAAAATGGACGTCGCAGGTTGCCACCACCGGCTTTTTAAACTGTTCGCCCAGCTTTACGATTTTTTTGTTCAGCTCTATCAGATCCGCCTCTGAGTTTACAGTATCGTTTTTGTCGCTGGCGATCATAAATGCATTATTTCCAAGAGGCTGGATTTCCAGATAGTCATAAAAATCCACCAGTCGGGCAATTTCCTGATCCGGCGCATTCCGAAGAAGAGCCTGATAAAGTTCTCCCGCCTCACAGGCGCTTCCGATGATCAGTCCGTCCCTGTGCTCCAGAAAAACACTTTTGGGAACTCTTGGTCTTCTCCTGTAATATTTCAGGTGGGACTGACTTACAAGCTTATAAAGATTGATACGTCCGGTCTCATTTCTGGCAAAAATAACCGCATGGTAGGTGGGAAGCTTTTTGATGGTATCCACAGATACATTTCCCTGGCTGTTCAGGGCATCTACATCAAAAATATCCCTCTCTCTCAGCATTTCCACAAATTTTACAAAAATATCCGCGGTGCAGGCAGCGTCATCTACTGCCCGGTGATGATGGGCAAGAGAAACTCCCACTGCTTTTGCTACCGTATCCAGTTTGAACCGGTTCAGCGCCGGCAAAAGGAAACGTGCCATTCCCACTGTGTCAATGTAGGTAAAATCATCGCTGATGCCCTGCCGCTTGCAGTTTTCTATGATAAAGCTCATATCAAAATCCGCATTGTGGGCAACCATTACCGCGCCCTGGCAGAATTCCAGAAACTTCGGAAGAATGGTTTCAATATCCGGAGCATCCATCACCATTGCATCATTGATACTGGTAAGCTGCTCGATCCGGTAAGGAATGGGCACCTTAGGGTTCACAAACGTAGAAAATCTGTCTGTGATCACACCTTTTTCCACCCGGACTGCTCCGATCTCAATGATCCTGCAGGTCAAAGGAGAAAATCCCGTTGTCTCTATGTCAAATACCACAAAGCTTCCGTCCATGGACTGCCCCTTACTGTTGGTGACAATTCCCTTCAGGTCATCTACCAGATATGCCTCCATTCCGTAAAGCACCTTAAAATCAGAATCCTTCGGCACACAGCCTCCCCAGGCGTCAAAACAGTGGTTTGCCTCGGGAAATGCCTGAACAACACCGTGATCGGTAATGGCAATGGCTTTATGTCCCCACTCATAGGCACGTTTTACCAGAGCCTTTGCCTCGGTAACGCCGTCCATATCACTCATTTTTGTATGACAGTGAAGTTCCACTCTTTTCTGAGGACTGGTATCCATTCTTGTGCTGGTAAAATCTGCAATTTTTTTAATTCCGGCAACGGAGCCGATAGTCAGTTCACTGTCAAAACGGTCAATGGTGGTAACACCCTTCAGCTTCAGAAACGCTCCCTTTTTGATCTCTTCTTTTACCTCCGGAACCTGCTCGTTCCTCAGGAACATTTTGATCACAATGGAATCCGTAAAATCCGTAACAGGAAAAATGAGAATAGTTTTTTCATTCCGGATTTCTCTTGCCTCCACGTCCAGAACCTGTCCCCGGATGATGACTTCTCCCATTTCTCCTGTAATACTCTCCAGAGGAATGGTTTCTCCCTCAAAATCTCTTCCATATATAACATCCGGATTACTGTCTCTGCGGAACCCTCCCCTGAAGTCGCCTCCGTGTCCTTTTTTGTCAAAGGACTTTTTCTCCTGCTTTCCTTTACCGGAAGCTTTTTTATTCTCTTTTTTGTCAGAGCCTGAAGAGGCATCCTCCTGTTTCGGCGTTTCTTCCTCTTTATCCAGCTTTGCATGTTTCAGGACATTTTCCACTTCCTGCTCAATCTGAAGCGCCGCATTCTTCCGATACCGGCTTTCCTGAGCCTCTTCAAACTGAAGCTCAATCTTCAGATTCATTCCGCAGCGCTCACAGAACACCTTATGAAGATATTCCACAAGAATCTCACTTTTTTCCCGGGCGATCACAGAATCCGGAAGCACCAGATCCATTTCCTCTGTGCCGGAAAAAGTGATCCTGGACCGTTTAAAAAGATTGTATTCCAGCATATTATAATTTCGAAGCTCCAGTTCCATACTGGACCGGTACACTTCCAGAAAATTATCCGGAGTATACTGCCTGGACAGGTGGAACTTTTCGATCACAGTTACCTGCATCTGGATTCCCGGAAAGCACTGTCTTTCAATCTGCTGCTGCAGTTCTATGATATATTTTTTGTGGATCCACCGCTCACTGCTGATATAAACCCACAGTCTGGTCTTATCCGGATTGCAGGACACTCTGGTAACAGCTACCATATCCAGAAGCTCCTGCAGCGGATCTTTGATCTTCAGATTTGGAAATACGTCAAAAAAATCTTTTTCCATTTTTTCCTCTTTCTTACTCTTCCCAGTGAAGAAGCTCTTCTCTCAGGGTATCCAGAAGCTGGTCCTCCGGAACCTTTTTTACGATCTCCCCTTTTTTAATCAGCAGCCCTACGCCTACTCCTCCGGCAATTCCAATATCAGCCTCTTTCGCTTCTCCCGGTCCGTTTACCACGCAGCCCATAACAGCCACTTTAATATCAAGAGGGATGTCCTGAACCATTGTTTCCACCTGGTTTGCAAGACCGATCAGGTCAATTCTTGTACGCCCACAGGTAGGACAGGACACCACCTCGATCCCTCCTTTTCGAAGTCCCAGCGTTTTCAGAATCCGCTTTGCAGATTTGATCTCTTCCAGAGGCGACCCGGTAAGAGAAACTCTGATGGTATCTCCGATTCCCTGAGAAAGAATGATCCCAAGCCCTACTGCTGATTTGATGTTTCCGGAATAAAGGGTTCCTGCCTCTGTAATTCCCACATGAAGAGGATACGTTGTCTTTTCTGCAATCAGTTCATGGGCTCTGGCGCACATCATAACGTCTGAAGATTTAATACTGATAACCAGATTGTCATATCCCATATCCTCAATGATCTTCACCTTGTCCAGAGCGCTTTCCACCAGCCCCTCAGCAGTGACACCATGATATTTTTCCACCAGTTCTTTTTCCAGTGATCCGCTGTTTACGCCTACTCGGATGGGAATATTTCTTTCCCTGGCCACATCTACAACTGCTTTTATTCTCTCTCTGCTTCCGATATTTCCGGGGTTGATGCGGATCTTGTCCGCTCCGTGCTCCATTGCTGCAATGGCAAGTCTGTAGTCAAAATGAATATCTGCTACCAGTGGAATATGGATCTGTTTTTTGATCTCAGAAAGAGCTTCTGCCGCTGCCATATCCGGAACCGCGCACCTGATGATCTCACAGCCTGCTGCCTCCAGTTCCAGAATCTGTTTTACCGTTGCCTCCACATCATCTGTTTTTGTATTTGTCATAGACTGGATCAGAATGGGATTTCCTCCTCCAATCTTTTTATTTCCGATTTTTATAACCTTCGTATGTTCCCGGTACATAATCTTCCTCCTGAAAAATATATTATGAAACACAAAAAACTGCCACAGCTTTTCCGGAATTTCCGGCTGTGTGACAGCCCTTTTTCTTTATCTCTGGATTTACAGAAACTTTGCTTTCAGATTATTTTCCATTTGCGCCATCTCCGACCTCTGTTTTCCTGTTTCCATCAGACTGCCTCTGCTTTTTGGAAACTGCTTCCGTGCAGACTGTAATTTTATTATAACGAAGTACCATTCAAAATACAAGTTTTCATTGAAGTTCACTGACAAAAGTGCTACACTGATTATATCTCACAGTAACGTGGCAAAGTATTTAAAAAACTGTTGTCACAGGATAACAGGAGGATGATATTATGGAAAAAAAGAACATTGACTGGGGAAATCTGGGTTTTGGCTATATCCAGACTGATTATCGTTTTGTCTCAGACTTCAAAAACGGTTCCTGGGACGAAGGAAAGCTGACAGAAGACGCAAATGTTGTGATCAGCGAATGTGCCGGCGTCCTTCAGTATGCACAGACTGTTTTTGAGGGAATGAAAGCATACACCACAGAAGACGGACGAATCGTAACTTTTCGCCCTGACCTGAATGCCGAACGTATGGAAAACTCTGCAAAAAGACTGGAAATGCCTGTATTTCCAAAAGACCGGTTCATCCAGGCTGTACTGGACACGGTAAAGGCCAATGCAGCCTACGTTCCACCCTTTGGTTCCGGGGCAACCCTTTATATCCGTCCCTATATGTTTGGAACCAATCCCGTAATCGGTGTAAAGCCTGCTGACGAATATCAGTTCCGTGTTTTTACCACTCCGGTAGGTCCGTATTTCAAAGGAGGAGTGAAGCCTCTTACAATCCGTGTTACAGATTTTGACCGTGCTGCCCCTCATGGTACAGGTCATATCAAAGCCGGACTGAATTATGCTATGAGTATACATGCGATCATGGATGCACATCGCCAGGGCTATGACGAAAATATGTATCTGGATGCCGCTACCAGAACAAAGGTAGAAGAAACCGGCGGCGCCAACTTTATTTTTGTCACAAAGGACGGGAAAGTGGTTACTCCGAAATCTGACAGTATTCTTCCTTCCATTACCCGCCGTTCACTCATCTATGTAGCACAGCATTACCTTGGTCTGGAGGCAGAAGAGCGTGAAGTTATTCTGGATGAGGTAAAAGATTTTGCAGAGTGCGGTCTTTGCGGTACCGCAGCAGTCATTTCTCCTGTAGGAAAAATCGTGGATCACGGAAAAGAAATCTGCTTCCCGTCCGGCATGACAGAGATGGGACCTGTGACCAAAAAACTTTATGAAACACTTACCGGTATCCAGATGGGACGTCTGGAAGCTCCAAAGGGCTGGATTCAGGTAATCGAATAAGCGCTTCCAAAAAGTCAAACGCTGCAGAGAAATACAAACTCTGCAGCGTTTTCTTTCGGAACCACGTCCGTCATATGTAATATTTTTATTTTACTCTTTCGTATTTTACAAATTCGTATTCCAGATCAAAATAAGTCTGTTCTTCACTTCTGGCTGTGATCTCCCATTCCGGGGACTCATCCAGATTTGGGAAATAACGGTCTGCCTCATATCCAAAATCAATTTTTGTCACATGAGCTGTATCGCAGTAAGGAAGAAGCTGTTTATACACACTGTCTCCGCCAACACAGTAAACCTGCTCTGACGGATATTTTTTTATTTCTTCCAGAAGCTCCTCGATACTGTGGACCACAGTAGCATCCTTTACCTTAAAATCCTGATTTGTGGTAAGAATAATGTTGGTTCTGTTTTTCAGGGGAAGTCCTCCCGGAAATGTTTCCAGCGTTTTTCTGCCCAGAACGATCACCTTTCCGGTTGTCTCCTGGCGGAACATCTTCATATCTGCCGGAATGGCTACAAGAAGTTTATTATCCTTTCCGATAGCCCAGTTTTTATCAACTGCTACAATTATATTCATGGTGTTTTTCCTTTCTGTTCTCAGATTGCAATAGGAATGTTTTTGATCTGCGGCCAGGTCTGATAATTTTCCACGATCAGATCGTCCACTGTAAAGTCATAAAAATCTTTAATCTCAGGATTCAGTTTCACAACAGGCGCCGGATACGGTGTTCTGCCGATCAGCTCTTTTATCACAGGAATATGTCTGTCATAAATATGACAGTCCGAGATCACATGAACAAGCTCTCCCGCCTCCATATCGCACACCTGGGCAAACATCATCAGAAGAATGGAATACTGGCATACATTCCAGTTGTTTGCTGCCAGAATATCCTGGGATCTCTGATTCAGGATTGCATTTAAAGTCAGTCTGTCTTTTCCCGGCTCCTTTGTTACATTAAAGGTCATAGAATATGCGCAGGGATACAGGTTCATTTCATGAAGATCCTGATGTACATAAATATTTGTCATAATCCTGCGGCTGTAAGGATTATGTTTCAGATCATACAGTACACGGTCTACCTGATCCATCATCCCCTCTTTGTACTCATGCTTCACCTGCATCTGATATCCATATGCCTTGCCGATAGAGCCTGTTTCATCAGCCCAGCTGTCCCAGATATGACTGTTCAGGTCATGAATGTTATTTGACTTTTTCTGCCAGATCCACAGAATCTCATCCATAGCGCTTTTCAGTGCGGTTTTGCGGAGAGTCAGAGCAGGAAATTCCTTCCTGAGATCATATCTGTTTACCACACCAAATTTCTTTATTGTATAAGCAGGAGTTCCGTCCTCCCATACCGGACGTACCTTTTCTCCCTCTGTGCTGGTACCGTTTTCAATTACGTCTTTGCACATATTAATAAATATTGTATCTGCAACACTCATGTCTGCGCCTCCCTTTTCATAAAGTTTTTTTATTATACCATACCCGGGCTGCGATTGCCAGAGTGCTTTACAAACTACTGCTGCCGTGCTATATTAATACCCATGAAAAAAATACTTATAACACTTTTAAAACCGCTTTCGTTTCTGCCAGCTTTGCTGATGATGTATATTATTTTTTCATTTTCAGCCCAGACCGGGGAGGTGTCCGGGAATCTCAGCTACAGAATCAGCTACCAGATTGTGGAAACCAAAAACGAACTTCTCAATACAGAAAAAAGCTATGAAGAGCTTGCATACGAGGCAGACCAGATTCATTACTATGTCCGCAAGGCTGCTCACATGACAGAATACTGCCTGCTTGCCGTTGCTGTTTCTTTTCCATTTTATGTATATCGTATCCGGGGACTGCGGCTGTTTCTTCTTGCCGGGATCATCTGTGTGGGATTTGCCGGTCTGGACGAATATCATCAGTCCTTTGTGGCCGGCAGATCTCCGGGGATCCGGGACGTAGGCTTTGACAGCCTGGGAGCTTTGATCGGAATCCTTCTGGTTCAGCTTTTTTGCTGGTCCACTCTGCACTCGCCCTCTTCCGGAAACAAAAAACGCCGAAGGAAACGCTAAAACTTCAGGACGGGGGAACATGGATGTCCATGTTCCCCCGTCCTTTTACCAATATTCTCATCTTTTCCGGAGCTTATTCCTGATCTCCGTCATTTTCCTGTTCTTTTTGTTCTTCAGAATCCTGTGCTTCCTGGGCTTCTTTTTCTGCTACATTTCCCGCAAGTTTTGCACGATCTGCAATGGTCATTCTCTTAGGCTCCTGAACCGGCTCAACAGGATGTTTCTTTTCCTCTTCTGCCGCAGCAGCCTTTTTGGCATCGCTTCTCTGTTTGGCGATTTTGGCTGCCACAAAAAGCATTCCTGCGCCAATTACCAGAAAGGCAGCCCCTGCAATAAAAAATCCCCAGCTTGCGCCTTCCTCGCCTTTCAGCACATTTTCGCAGAGCTTATATCCTGTATAAAGGAGATATACTCCGGCAAGAAGCAGCAGTCCAAAATTTGCTACAGGTCTTTCCTTTTTTTGCGGTTCAGAATCTGCCGCAGCCTTCTCATTGCTTTCGGATGCCTGGATCTCAGTTTCTTCTTTTACTTCTGTATCAACAGCCGTTTCCAGTTTTTCATTTTTTTCTTCCATATAAATGTTCCTTTCGTATGCTTTGTATTTTCTTATATCTTTTTGGATTGCTGATTTTACAGCCTCCATATATAGCAGAGATGGTACTGATCAACATTCTGTGTTGTCTTCTTCCCGTTCCTCTTCCGGATTCTCTTCACCTGACTGCTCTTTTGTTTCCGGCGCCGGTTCTTCCTTTTTCAGACGTCCGTAGATCCGGTTCAGTTCTCCCATTGTATAAAGGGTAATATCTGAAAGCTGTCCTTTTTGCATTCTCCATCTCCAGTTCAGTCCCAAAGTGGAAGGCGCATTCAGTCTTGCTTCGTTGCCCAGGCACAGATAATCCTGAACAGGAATGACAGCCAGATCTGCCACACTGGCCAAAGCTGTACGGATCAGCCCCCATACACAGTCATTCACAGGTCTGTCATAGCAGTTGATATATGCACGTACAAACTCATTGTCATGTCCCTGCAGCCTTTCCAGCCATCCCTTTGTTGTCTCATTATCATGAGTTCCTGTATACACCACACAGTTTCTGTCATATTTATGAGGAAGATATTCGCTGTTCTCACTTCCGTCAAAAGCAAACTGCAGTACCTTCATTCCCGGGAATCCTGTATCCTTCACAAGTTTTACCACACTGTCAGTCAAAAATCCAAGATCCTCTGCGATCACGCAAAGCTTCTGCACATTCTTTTTCAGCACGTCAAAAAGTTCCAGACCCGGGCCGTCTTCCCAGTGACCGTTTTCTGCTGTAATATCTCCGTAAGGAATAGAATAATATTCGTCAAAGCCTCTGAAATGGTCTATTCTTGCCACATCATACCGTTCCATACAGTAGGTCATTCTCTGTATCCACCACGCATAACCGGTAGCTTTATGCCTTTCCCAGTCATAAAGAGGATTGCCCCACAGCTGTCCGGTGGCAGAAAACGCATCCGGCGGGCAGCCTGCCACAGCCTTCGGACTACAGTCCTCATCAATCTGAAACAGCTCCGGATCAGCCCACACATCTGCGCTGTCAAGAGCAACATAAATAGGCACGTCACCTATGATCTTAATCCCTTTTCTGTTGGCATAGGATTTCAGTTTTCTCCACTGTTTTTCAAAAAGATACTGCTGGAAACAGTAAAATCCCACGTCCTCTGCCAGCTCGCTTTCCGCTCTTTTTACATATCCGGAACTGTGGTCTTTCAGCTCCTTAGGCCAGTCCAGCCAGCTCTCTCCGTTCCTGCTGTTTTTGATCGCCATATAAAGAGCATAATCCTTCAGCCAGATCTGATTCTCCCGCACAAAACTCTGATATTCTCTGTCGTTTCCCAGATCTGCTCTATCATAGGCTTTTCTGAGAAGTGGAAATCTGCCGTTATATATTTTTTCATAATCCACATAGCCAGGATCATCTCCCCAGCTGCAGGAAGTACATTCGTCTTTTGTAAGAAGTCCTTCCCTCACCAGTTCATCCAGATCAATAAAATATGGATTTCCCGCAAAGGTAGAACAGGACTGATAAGGAGAGTCTCCATATCCTGTGGGACCAAGAGGAAGGATCTGCCAATACTGCTGACCTGCTTTTTCCAGCTGATCCACAAACTCATAAGCTTCTCTGGAAAAACACCCGATTCCATATTCTGACGGAAGGCTTGAAACAGCCATCAAAACACCGCTTGCTCTCATTTATTTTTCTCCTTCGTGTTTTCGCACTAAATGAATCCGGCTTTTCAGGTCCATACATATACAAAGTCTTAGTTTTTGCCGGTCACCCGGAGAATATTATACCAATCCGGGTGCTTACGGTCAAGGAAAAAGCCGGGGACATCTCCCCGGCTTTTACACCTTTCAACACAGCGCTGTGCGGACACTAACACAAGCTCACCTCTGTCCTCCGTCTGTTTTTCTGACCTTCCGCAGCCCGCCAGACAAAGAACACATAAAAGGCATATAAAAATTATTTTTCGTATTTTTTTCACAGAGTTCTCTCCTTTATCCATACAGATATATTCCTCCATAGTATGGACAGAAAAGAACCTTCTATTCGGGAAGTTTCTTATACTCAGAAACCTTTCTTCCTGATATATATCGAGATATCTCTGAATACCCGCTCTCGGTCTTTTTCATTCAGGATCTCATGACGCATTCCAGGATAAAGCTTGCCTTTTACATCCCTGTATCCTGCCTCTCTCATTTTCTGAACTGCCGCTGCAAACTGACGAACATTACCCATACACGGATCGTCTGCCCCACTGATAAAAAGAACAGGCATATCCGGCTTCGTACAGTTCCAGTGTTTCACATCATAGGCTCTTTTCATCAGCTGGAACAGCGCCAGATAAGCGTCATCCGTAAACGTAAATCCGCAAAGCTCTGATTCCGAATACGTCTGATATACCTCCGGATCCGAACAGATCCATGCATTCCTGTTCTTTTCCTCACTGAATCTGGCTGCATAATTTCCAAAGGACAGCATTTCCAAAAGACGGCTTCTGTGTTTCATTCCAAACAGCTTTCCTTCCAGCTTTGCGATCACAGTTCCTGCAATTCTCGCCCGCCGGTTGCTGGGTGAACCGCAGACGATCAGCATATCCATACAGTCATCATGCTCTGCTGCAAAAGCCCGCACGGCCAGAGAACCCATGCTATGTCCCATGAGGATCAGTGGAAGATCCGGAAATTTCTCTCTGATCTGCCGGTTGACACTGGCAATATCCGCCAGCATGGCGTCCGCCCCTCCGCCGTACATATACCCCAGATCATCCCCGGAACGGACACTCTGCCCGTGTCCTCTGTGGTCGTGGATCACTGCCACATACCCCAGAGAAGCCATGTACTCCATAAACGGCTCATACCGTTCCTTGTGTTCGCTCATCCCATGTACCAGCTGTATCACGCCTTTATACGGCATTTCCTCCGGACAGATACTGAGCGCTGAGATTCTCAGTCCGTCTGCATCTGATCTGAAAAACTGTCTGTATCTTTTTACCATATCTATATCCTCCTGCATCTCGTTCTGCCAGTTATTTTTTTATTTTATTCCCTTTTTCTTTCCTTCCTGTAATTTATATGTAACCATTGTCCTCTAAAGTATTTTATGTTTTTGAACTATATTTTACCGGACTGCTGCAAACAGAGCCGACCACAACATTTATTCCTGAGATACAGGATAATCTTGTCAACCAACCGTGTGCTCTGGTATAATAAATTATGTAACATTTACACAGACACTTTCAAAAGACTATTTATAAAAACAAGGAGGAGCTATGGATCAACAAAATCAGGAGAACAGTCAGGGACAGATTACTGCTTCCGAAAACACCTCTCCTATCAAAAAGAAAAAGAAGAAAAAAGGACTGATCATTTTTCTTGTAGTCCTGCTGATTGCCGCAGCTGCCGGCGCAGGCTGCTACTTTATGGAGCGCCAGAAGCCTGTCTCCACAGTCAAATCATTTCTGGAACATGTGCGTACTATGAATTTTGAGGGAATGAAATCCCTGCTTCAGAGCAATGACATGTCCGCTCTTGACAACGCAGATATTACAAATGAAGCTTACCACGCATTTTTCCAGGGCGTCAACCAGAAAATGACCTATGAGATCAAAAAAATCAATTTCAATCTTGCCAGCGAAACTGCCACTGTTACCGCAAAAATCAAATATATTGACGGATCAGATATTTATAAGGAAACTATTACCGAATTTTTAAAACAGATTGTTTCCACTGCTTTTTCCGGTCAGGAGCTTACTGAGGAACAGACACAGCAGAAGCTCGCAGCCCTTCTGGAGGAAAAATCCAAAACTGTCAAAGATAAGTTTGCAGAAGCAGAAATTTCCTATCCTCTTATTAAAGCAGGAGGACAGTGGAAGATCGTATCTCTGGATGCAGAAACCGTTCGCATGATGTCCGCAAACTTTACAAATGTACAGGATGAGATCAATCAGTCTCTGGAAGAAATGGAAGCTTCTGGAACGCAGCCGGAGCAGGAAGCGCCTCAGGCGTCTGCAGACGGTAAGATTGATATGAGTAACGACAAATTTACCATTCACTATAAACAGCACCGGGTGACAACTGATTTTGCCGGAGCGCCATGTCTTCTTGTATATTATGATTACAGCAATAACGGAACTTCTGCTTCCAGCGCCATGGTTGATGTCAGTCTCCAGGCTTATCAGAACGGAACTCTTCTGGAACCTGCAATTCCGGAAGCAGATGACGAAGCCATTGATCAGTTTATGACTGAAGTTCAGCCGGGACAGGCAGTTACTGTATGCCAGGCCTTTACTCTTCAGGATAAATCGGACGTAACACTCCAGGCAGGAGAAGCCTTCAGTTTCGGCGGCGGAACCGTTGCTTCTCAGATATTGAAAATCAAATAATTTGTTATGTAAAACATGGAAGTAATGCAAACGCTCAGACATTCTTTGATATAGCGTAGAATTTGTTAAAATATTCGCAGCTGAAAAATGCTGCGAATATTTTTTTATTTTTTCGAAATACTATATGCATGAAAGGATGGTGACTTATGGATTATAAATTTTTACAGTATTTTGCACTGACCGTTACTGTTATAGGCGCGGTCAACTGGGGACTGATCGGCTTCTTTAACCTGAATCTGGTATCCCTGATCTTCGGAAGCATGAGCTGGATATCCCGGATCATTTACGGACTGGTAGGAATCTGTGGTCTTTATCTTCTTTCTTTATATGGAGTAATCGGACAGGAAAGGCAGGACATGTAATGGAACCAGATACAGAAAACAAAACCACGAATTCATATTCTTCCGCAGTACCTGCGGAGCTTCCTGATAACTGTGTGGAAAAAATCCGTGATTTTGAAAGAGAACTGAATAAACAGGGATACTGGAATATTGCTCTTGTTGCTTATCAGATAAAAGAATAAAACAAAAAAGTCAGGAACAAGTTCCTGACTTTTAAGAGCGATAGACGGGGCTCGAACCCGCGGTCTCGACCTTGGCAAGGTCGCGCGTTACCAACTACGCCACTATCGCATAAAGCGGGTGATGGGAATCGAACCCACGTATCCAGCTTGGAAGGCTGGTGTTCTACCATTGAACTACACCCGCAAGTGTTTGTCTTGTGAGAGTTTTTTGTGTTTCCCTCAACCGACTTCGTTAGTATATAATACCTCAACCCAAATGTCAACACTTTTTTTGAAAAAATTTTATTTTTTTTAAAAAGTTACAGGAGTGCCTGTTCTGCAGGCTGATACAGCAGTACAGACACTCCTGTTTTCTGTTGATCTTATCCCTGATCCGGTTAATTTTCCCAGTCCCACACGTCAGCTTTGGAAACTGTGTTCCTTGGCTTTTTGATTACAAGCTCCGGACTTTTTGCGCTTACCTTCGTATTGGCAGGAATCGACGAGGTAATAAAAGTATTTCCTCCTATGATCGTATTCTCACCAATCACCGTCTCTCCTCCAAGGACCGTAGAATTAGAATAAATCGTCACATTATCACCGATCGTCGGATGACGTTTCACATCCGCAAGCTGCTGCCCCTGTCTGGTAGAAAGCGCCCCCAGAGTTACCCCCTGATACAGCTTTACATTTTTTCCGATCTCTGTTGTCTCGCCAATGACAACTCCGGTACCATGGTCAATAAAAAAATAGTCTCCAATGGTTGCTCCCGGATTAATATCAATTCCGGTTTTTCCATGAGCATATTCTGTCATAATACGTGGAATATACGGAACCTTTTCTATATAAAGAATATGAGCCAGACGATATACATAAATAGCAAACAGTCCCGGATAGGAAAAAATAATCTCTTCCTTACTTTTTGCCGCCGGGTCTCCGTCAAATCCCGCCTGGACATCCTTCAGAAGTTTTTTCTGCACTTCCGGAAGCTTTTCAAAAAAAACATCACAAATAGTTTCCGCTCTTGCACATGCCTCATCTTTCTGCATATCCTGATCTGCATAAAGAAATGCAATTTCCACCTGACTTTTCAGTCTGTCATAAAAATCATTCAAAAGAAAAGCTGTAAACTGCTCCGGAAACAATCTTGCCGCTGTATCCTCTCCAAAATATCCCGGAAATATTACAGACCGGAGATCTCTCACCAGATCAATGATCACAGATCTGTTAGGAAGGCTTCTGCCATTTTTGGGCATAAACAGTTCTTCCCTGTCATAATTCTCTGTAAGATTTTCTGCAGCTTTTAAAACTGCTTCTTTTTTTCTGCTCATAATTCCTCCTGTCTGCTGAATTCTTTTTATCTTATAATATAGTATAGCTTTTTCTGTGCGTCAAGGAACAGAAACAGATTCCAAAAATAATTTGACTTTCCCCGGGCCAGCCGATATAATAAAATCTGTCATGGAGATGTACCC
>Stewie_p2__coassemble_1667_pt1 | contig 17992 bp, 19 predicted proteins | sample Stewie_p2__metabat2_high_PE_008 | metagenome-assembled genome bin Stewie_p2 | reverse complement strand
GTACCATACAGTCTTACAGCCTTTGTTCCGCCGTCCGGATCCGACTGTCCCTGCATGATAGTTCCGGAAGTATTCCAGTACTGGTTCAAGCTCTCTGTAGAGAGGTCAGAGCCTTTCAGGAGGTTTCCGGTTTTCTGATCTGCATAGATCTTGGCTTCTGACAATGCCTGTGCCGTTTTATTGGATACATAATCCTCTGTGGCAACTGCTTTTCCGGACAAACTAAAAGTGCTTACCATCAGGGAGACATTTCCGTAGGAGTCAATATCCAGAGTCTTTTGTCCAGATGAGTTGGTTACGGTGAGGTTTCTGGCATCCACATACTCTCCGGAAACCTTTCCAGACTTTATGTAGGATCCATTAATATACAGCATTCCATCACGCATAAATATGCCCTGTAACCGCCCATTGTCAGTGAGGATATTAAAGATTTCTTGCTGCGTCAGATTATCAACGTCTCTTACCACTGCAATGGTTTGGATATCCAACGGCGTGTTTGTCCCGCCAGACGCATAAAGTGTGCACCGGATACTCTTTACAGATGTCGATGTCGGAGTGTGGGTGTGGGTGCTTTCGTTGTAGCCGGAAACATATTTTTGGTAATAATTTGTCCCATCCGTAGATTCCTCGATTTTAAACCGTCCAGAATATGGGGTTCTTGATGCAGTAGTGCCATCCCGGTAAAACGATGAAAATGTAACAGATCGGGGCGTGTACGCATTATTCGCGCCCTGCTTTATAACCAGAGTGTCTGACTGCAGGATGTATGTGCGGCCATCTTCCCCTTTTACTCTCGTCCAGGAATATCTCGCCGGATCATAGCTGTCTGCCTGCTCATAATCCACGTATTGCCCCATATACAGCTTGTTTGTACTGTCGGTGGTGGAAAAATCAATTCGTCCATCTGCACTGTTCGCGTAAGCAAAATGCACATAAGAGGTTTTGCCATCTTCTCCCGGGATACCGATTCCATCCTCTCCATCCTTGCCATTGTCCCCCATAAACTGCGTCCATGTATATCTTGAGGGACTGGTGCTGTCAAGCTCCTCAAAATCCACATAGATACCGATATATTTGGCAGGACTCTCTTTTATCTGATAATTGTACTGCGGATCCGGAACATCCGAAAACTTTATATGGACATAAGATGTCCTTCCGTCGGTTCCCGGCGCTCCAGGAGTTCCTTTGTCTCCGTACACTCCTATCACTCGCGGATTTACCGTTTGTTTTGAGCCGTCGGTGTAATCAATAACCTCGTAATTCCACAAATATCTCTTTTGCTCTGACATGCTCTGCACGGTCGTGGTCCATCCATAAGTAGAGGTAGTTACCCCACTTGCTTGCGAGCTCGCCAGATAATAATTGGTAATGCTGGAAATGCCTTTCCCGTCCTCTCCGTCCTGACCGGTTGCTCCATAGACGCCGATCACACGTTTTTGGGTGTCCTCGGTATGTCCGTCAGAATAAGTAAACCTCTCATAGTTCCATAAATATCGGTTATACTCCGTCATTTGCGGAGGGGTTTGGTACCATTTACTGGGCGCCACTGTGCTGCTTGAGGATACTGCATAGTACTCTGTTATGCTCTCTAAGCTGTTCCCGTTATCTCCCGGTGCTCCGGCTTTGGCTTTGGCTATGGAAAATACCTTTGATATTGTAATTCCTGCATAGGTTGCTGTGATCGTTACGGATCCGTTGTCTCCGGACATGCCCCTTACCGTATATCGTTTCCGGGTCAAGTCCCAACTACCATCTACACCGGAAGACGGATTGATTGTATACTGTGCCTTGTCACTGTTGGTAATGTCTGTAGTACCGATCAGCAACATCACATCTGTATAGCACTCGCTGTAATCTCCGCCTGTTCCGTCTGCCTCAGTGGCCACGGAACACATATCATTGGAGAGCTGCATGGTCAACAACCGGATCTGGGCTGTGGCATTGTCAATCTTACCATTGATATAATCCTCTACGGTTTGATCATCTACCTTAAACGCATCTGCAGATAACCGGAATTCTCCGGTGTCCAGATTCCAGTAGTTCCGGCCGGTTTTATCCGAAAGAAGCCCTGTAATAATCGCATCCGCAACAATGCCTTGTGCTGTAACTGCTGTCGTCCAGTCCCAATCTCTACCGTCTGCTGTCCTTTTGGTTGCGAGCTGCAGTCCCTGGGTTCCCCAGGTCATGCATCCATAAAGAGGGCTGTCCGGATCCAGGTCCTCAATAGTAAATGCCCTGCCTTTTACCTTCTGGGCCACAGTAGACTGCAGTTTCAGCTGTGTGTAGATTCCGTTCAGGATACCCTGTACCTTTTCTGCCATGATGGAACCGTCTGGGTTGGTAATGGATTCTACCCTGTCCGTGCTGGATGTTACCCTGTCGAAATAATTGCTTTTAAAATCCCCCAGCTCAACGGACGTCACCCTTTTCTGGATGCAGTCGTATTCCAGGGCGATCACCCGGATGTCTGTCGCGATTCCAAGTTTACTGTGCTTACAGTGGGTCGTATCCCCCAGAGAGACGGATTCCAACACCTTGTAGTCCTTATACTGATCGGTGTCCTGCAGAAGAATCATATCGGCAGATATGGAAACCTTTGGCTTATCAATGCCTGCAGCAAACTGGTCTCTGCATTTTTGGATAAGAGCATTGTCCAACTCTGCTTGCGTGTCGCAGACAATAACCCCATTTTTCTCATCGTCCTCCTGAGCGTCTTCCCGCATTTTGACATCAGAAAATGTAATAGCATCTGCTTTAACAGTTGGATAATTGCCGATAAGTGGACTGTCCACATATCCATCCTTTGACATTTTATATCCGTTGTAAGCCTTCGGGTAAATTCTTGTAACTACATCCGACATGTCAATTTCTTCCGTCAGGCCATCTGCTTTGATGTTTTTTCCATAGAGCAGTTCTACGCCATAGTCACCACCGACACGCTCATTTATGATTACTTTGTAGTTGTCGTACAGGATTTCCCCACCCCAACGATTTACAAAGGAATTACTATCGTCCCCGTTAATTGCGCTGATCAGGTTTTTATACTGGTAATAGGCTGTAGTTGCTCTTGTAATATTGGATTCTGCTGTATACTTTTTATTCGCAGCGCACATGATATCAAGAGCCTGCTGCCCGTTCTTTCCGGTCGGCCGGACGTCAGTCAGGAAACAATCATCTTTGGCATCCAGAAATATAGGTTCCGCTTTTACTTCTATGCCGCTATCGGATTTTTCGATTTTTCGGACGCGGAACAGCTGATTGCCGTTGAAGGACGGCACTTTTATTACCGTCTCTTCTTCAATAAATTTCCATATTCCCCTATCATCAATAGGGTGTTCCAATTCAAGCGTCCATGCTCCGTTTAGTTCGGCATTAACAACAGCCGAAGATGGGAATATTGGAGAATCTCCATTTTTAGAAAAATTCGTATTCTTTTTCTTGTAAATCTGAATCATAGCAATATCCTCCATCTCGGTATGATACTCACTGTAAAGCCGGAAGAAAATGTAATTGTATTATCGCCAGGTTGTAAGAAAAGTTCTTCGTAATCTCCTGTCAGCGCTGTGTTCTGGATAGTGCCATCTTGCCTGTATGCCATCATCAGCTCTGCGTCAATGGTAAGATTCTGTCCGACGTTGGCAGTCACTTTCTTCCCATTTACTGTGAGGGTCAATACTCCTTCGCCCGATATTTTGTAAAGTGGCGAGCAGACGGAATGAGGGTTTTTCAATTTTGCCCCAGAAACCACTGTTTGTGCTTTTTCGCCAGATTTCAGATAAATCCCTGGCTCACAAGTAAACTCTGCCGTCATATTTCCATAGATACCGTATTTTCTCAATGCATCGTCAATTTCCACTTTTTTGACTTTAAAAAAGTAATCCGGCATATCAGAATATGATACAGTTTTTGTACTTTTTAGCCATTCTGTAAGCACGATTCTTTCCGTCTCAGACAGTTCACGAGATTCAGACACATATTCCATTTTGTTTGAAATTATCGTATCTGTATAGATTCCTGTCCTTTTTGTCAAAGTGCCCTTCTTTCCTGCAACAGAAATGTTTTCTACTTTCTCTCTCCCGTACTCGATTGAGGGATATGCAAGGAACCGAAGTCCCTTGCTGGCAGACGTCCCGTTGCCATTATCAAAACCATATTCTCTCTGCATCATTTTCCCCTCGCTCTCTGTTTGTCTTTCTGGTCATTTCCGACCTTTTTAATTACAGCTTTTGTGGTTTTCTTCACCAGTGGTGTTCCATCCACCTCAAACGTGTTGTTGATCACGATCGGCGTTCCGTCATCATCATTCCCGGATCCATCCGTTATATCGTTATTTCCAAACCATATATTGGCATTATCACTTTCTTTTGCGTCTACCGCAGATGATACTTTTCCGACCGCTTCTTTCATGCTTTCTTTCATATCATCAACCGGGATGTTTTCCTCGAACCCAATTCCGGTACCAAGAGCCATCATCTTACCGACTTCGTCCCTCATCCTCTTAGATGGAGATGCGATGCCAAGCCATCCTTTGACTGTATCTACCGCGTTTCTTGCCGCATTAACAGCTGCATTTACGAGGTTTCCAGCGGCATTCATGACACCGTTTTTGATGCCCTCGATAATGTTCCAGCCAATCGCTCCCCAGTCTTTATCCAGGAAGGCACTTCCAATATCTGACAGCATTCCCGGAATGGCTGCGATAATATCTGGTACGGCGCTTATGATTCCGCTTAGCAGTTCGCCAATAATCTCTATTCCGGCCTGTAGGAATTCTGGAAGATTCGAAGCAATGGTTGCAAGAAAATCAGCCAGTGTCTTGGCGATCTGCGCGATAATTTTAGGTGCATTCTGAACAAGTCCCTGAAGCAAAGACAAAATCATATTCTTGCCGCTTTCGAGAATCTTCGGCAGCATTTTGATGATAATGTCTATATATTCAGTGAGCATCCTTCCGGCTTGCTCGACAATCTTAGGCGCAGCCTGTAAAAGCCCGTTCAGGAGGCTAACCAGCATCTTTAAACCGGAGTCAATCAGTTTGGGCAAATACTCTATAATTTTGCCTTTATACTGCGACAGCATGTCGGCTCCTTGAGCCAACAAACGTGGGATTCCCTGTGTAATTCCGGTTATTATGTTCTGTAAGAGTTGCGCTCCAACTTCCAGAAATTGAGGAAAATTCTCAATCAGATATCCAGCCAGCGTCTGAACAATCATCAATGCCGTATTGATTACTCCCGGTAGTGCTGTCAATATTCCATTCAAGATAGACATTAGGATATTGACACCGGAATCTAACATTTCCTGTAGATTTTCTGGTGACAGTTGTTCCGTAAAGCTTTCTTTGATCAGACGTACTGTTTCCGGGATTGTCTCGATCAACCGTGGGATGATCTCGGCAAGACCATTCAGGATATTGCGACCGGCTGTTACCATTGCGTCTGCCAGCTCTGATGGAGACCCTGAACCATTCAAGAAATTATCGAAGGCAGCTTTCGCTGAATCAATAGATCCGGAAATTGTGGACGATGCTTCCTTGGCGGTCGTACCAGTAATTCCTAATTCGCCTTGAATCACATGGATTGCATTATAAACATCAGATAAATTACTGATGTCATATTTAACACCGCTTATCTTTTCAGCGTCTTCCAAAAGGCGCTGCATTTCCTCTTTCGTGCCGCCATAACCAAGTTTCAAGTTGTCCAGCATGGTATAGTTCTGCTTCGCAAACCCCTGATAGGCATTCTGGATCAGCTCCATACTGGTTCCCATCTTATTTGCATTGTCAGACATATCTACCATAGCCATGTCTGCAATATCGGCGGCTTTCGCTGTGTCTCCTGCCACACTCTGCAACAAGGATGCTGAAAAGCTTGTTACGCTCTCCATATAGGCGTTTGCAGACATTCCGGCTGTTTTATATGCCTTGTTCGCATTATCTATAACCGTCTGAGCGTTTTCCTTAAACAGGGTTTCAACTCCGCCAAGATTCTGCTCTAAGCTGGCCTTGGAATCCAGCGCCGATTTTGCCAGGGCTCCGAAACCTGCGGTAACACCTGCGACTGCACCACCCAGAACAGCAAGTCCTGTTTTGGCAATGCTTCCAATTTTACCAACTCCGGCACTAAAGCCTTTTTCGTTTATTTCTGTATCAAATTTCAACGAGCCATCGTAACCCATACTATCCCTTCCTTTCTGGATAGCACAGGCTCAGTGGCTCAGCGTGCTTATATCTTTATTTCAAATTCATGATTACATTTTTTGCATTTTAAAAATACCCCTGTGCAGGAAGCCGTATTATCATAAATAGCAGCATTCTTCCCACACATAGGGCATTTATACCACCTTCTTTGTATAGGCGGCTTTTTTACGCTATACGAAGGCATTTCCGATTTCTTCATCAGACAGCAGCTCCTGTTCTGGTATTGTAATTCTTCTTCGGATCCGCATGATCCGGCTCACTTCTTTCCTGTCTTTGATCTGTCGCACATCAACTGTCCGATAATAGATTCGTTCCTTAATCTGCCGGTTTTCAGCGATTCCATCAAGCAGCATTTTAAATTTCCACCAATGCATATATTCAATGTCCAGGAGATCAATTCCGTAGTCCTGCCAAAAAGCCGATATGATACATGGCGCATCATATTCGTAATAAATAGCTTTCTTTTTTTGGCCGTTCTGATCAGGTTTGCTTTCCTCTAAAACAGGAAAGTCCAGTTCTGACATTGTAAGAAACTGGATAATTCCGTCAACAACCGCATCCATGTCCTGTTTACTATACATTTGGGGGGCATCTTCCAGAAACATTTCCATCAGAAATTCTGCTTTCAGGTCAGCCGGAATGTCAGAGGCGATCATATCAGAAAAGCGAATCCATTCACGAAAATCTGTGATCACCTTGTATGGAACTCCGTTTATATTAATATAATCCGGCAGTTCCTCATAAAAGATATTCATCGCCTTGCCCGGCGCTGTGCCCGGTTTGGCTTGTATTTATTCGCAAGCTTTGTTCGACGCTCGTTCATTGACCTAACCTGCTCCGCACAAATTCCTATAAATTCGCTGTATACCTGCTCTGTCTTGGACATATTGTACTTGCCATCAAATAATTTTGTGGATGTACCGTCCCCGAAAATATTATCAAAAAGACGGTTAAACATCTCGCAATATGCTTTTGTGACCTCAGAGGCTCTTCCAATCTTCTGCAGCTCTTTCTCATCCTGTTCCAATTGGTCAAAAGCTTTCTCGTATTTGACCTGAAAGTCATAATCTTCCATGTCAATATCCAGTTCCACGTCATTAATCTTGTAAAGGCTCATTGGCTCATCTCCTCATTTTTTAACCGGCATCGTAAGCCGTATTTGCGTAAGTTGCTTTTTTAAAGTTTCCATCAGAAAAAGTAACGCTGCCCTCTTCGATTTCAGACACCGCCTTAAAAGAGCCAGTATAGATCAGGGCATCGTTTCCGTCTCCGTCCGTATCTGGCACTACAGAATAGGTTCTTTTTGTGGCGTAATATTTTTCCCCTGTACTGGATTTTTTGAATAAATCCACAATAATAATATCCACATGGGTATCACTGCCAACTTTCTCGCCATCGTGGATAGCTGCAATCTTTTCATGTACCGGATTGCCGCTGTATCGGTCAAAGGAGTAGCCGATTGACGGGGCATACCCCACTACATCGGACGTCTCTGTATCCATGTCCACATACTGGCGGCTGTACTCTTTTGGATTTTTGGAGTTTGACATTTCCGTAAATCCGGTCATTCGTTCAAAGCTTGCTGGTCCGGCTGCATTAGCTGTGTTCATGTATGCTACGCGCTTCGACCTTTTTACTAATACTTCTTTTACCTCTGCCATGTTAGACCTCCTGTCTATAAATTAAGCGGCACTCTATGCGATATCGGGCCTTTTCCTCGTCCACATCGTACAGATAGCCGCTGTTCAGTGTTTCTACCTTAATCGGGATCTTATTTTCTCCCAATACCGGCAGTATTCCTGCCATATCCTGCGATTCTAACCACTCCTCAAAAGACTGGTAGAATCCGCTATTTTCAATATTAATTCGTGCATCCTGATCATATTCTTCCCGGCTTGTGAAAGCAAACTGAAACTGCTTCTTTGTCCCGCCGTCTGTATATCTCTGGATAATAGGATCGCAAGGAAGCGGATCTATGGAATATTCCATGCCGGTTCCCAGATAATCCACATTTACCCGCCAATCTGAAAGAAACGGACAGGTAAGAATATAATCCCGGACGCTATTAATGAGATTTGACATACTTGGCAGCTCCTTTCAAAATGGAATCTTTGTGGCGGCTTTTCATCCTCTCAAACCAGTGTGATTTTTCTTTATGTTCGTAATATTGCTTTCGAGCATAAGGAGCGATTTGGTTAATTTCCCCTGATCCGATTACTGTTCCAAGGGTTGCTGATTTTACAAGCACGCCTGTTCTCCTTGGCGTTTCTGGCCCCATATATCGAATACATTCGGAATCAACGAATTCCTGGGCTTTCGAGAATCCCCGTTCCATATCAGGCTTAAATCCCGGTGCCCATACAAGCCTGGATATAGTTTTGCCTTTTAAAGCTCCTTGAGACACAGTATATGTCGATATGCTCCCTCTGGGTGTCTCAATTCTGAATTGTTTCTTTCCTTTTGCCATTAAACGCCCACCACCTTAATGTGTGGATTCCCGCCAAATAAGTTTCTGTTTACAGAAGTGACTTTCGCGAATTCTATTCCGGACAAGTCTTTAATGGTCTGCATTTTCACAGGACAATTTCCTTTTGCTATGTAATCGTCTTTCGCAACCGCAATCATTGTGTCAGGTATACGGATCGTGATCACATCTGCCTGCTTTAATCCATCCGTTGTCACGGAAGATTTTTCGTCCTTGTGCCACCAAGCTTCAGGGATGTAACTTCTTTTCCACTGATCCAGCCGAAGCTTCGGGTCATATTCCCTGTGGTATATGGTAATATCCGTATTCGTCAGCACTATTCCACCCCCGCATACAAGAGACCTGTTGGCTCAAGATAAAGTTCTGCTGCCTTATATATCTTTCTGGTCAGAAGATCCTCTGCCGTATCTCCATTTCTTCCACTTTCGTAGGTAACGGAATATCCGTCTGTATTTTCAGAAACAACTGTCCTGCCTGAATGCTGGCTTCTGGCTTTTTCGTCATTCGCCAAAAGGTCACAAACCGCACAGGTTGCAAGCCTTACCTCATCCAGTTCCATATTCCGATCAGCCCGCCCAAAGGTAATCCTCTGGACATGGACTGTTGCTGGAATAATGGCTTTTTCAAATTCTTCCTCTGTCAGATTCCCTCTATACGTAGAAATATAATATGCATAGGTGGCATACAGATTCATTCAGACCAACTCCTACTCTGCTACTGTGTGAACGTAAATTCCATCTTTCTTGTTGTCGTAGGCTTCTGCGATACCAACAGTACGATATCCAAATTTCCAAGCATCTGCATCCTGATTAGCTTCAGGAGTAATAATCTTGGATACGGTGTGTTTCTGATACTGGATAGCCGCCTGCTTATCCACAATCATAAAGTTAATTGCTTTGCCTGCGGAATTCTTTGTATATCCACCAGCTCCGGAAGCGGTCAGGTCAATTTTAGAATAAAATCTTCCTTCTGGAATTTTCTTGATTCCCGCAAATCCCTCGATTGCTTTCTTGGAGGCTGTTGTATCCAGATCTTCGATCATGCCGTAAATAGTCGGATTAATAAAGAGATAACAGGTCGCAAGGTTAGCTTCTGCATTCTCAATTTTGCTTCTTGCAGTTCTCAGAGCCGCTAAAGCTGCTTTTCCGTCTGCAAGGGCTGCTGCTACCGTTGTTACGCCAGGAACAGACGCATACCCTGCCAGTCTGTAAGCGTCAAGCTCGGGTACCACTTTGGTACGCAGAAACTCTCCGGAAAGTCTTCCAAATGCTACACCAGCAGTCTCAATGTTGTCCACTGCATCAATGGTAAACATTCGACCACGGTCATATCCACACTTCTTAGTCTCGTATTCGAGAGTTACATCACCAGCAACATAGCCTGTCTGTTTGTTGTAGTTTGCCAGTCCCTGCATAGACATTTTCGGGATCAGGATCTCGTTTGCATTCGCACCCTCTCTGACCAGCTCGTTTGGACCATCCAGAACCGCTGTAAGGGATGCCAGTTTATAAACCTCATCCAGCATCGTAGAATATGATTTTCTTAATGCAATTGTGTTTGCCATATCTTTTTACCTCATTCTTTCAAAATTATTTATTTGCTGCCGGAAGCCCCATAGCCGCTCTGATCGCGGAAAGATTGTCTCCTCCGATATCAACTCCGCCCCCGGTTGCTCCCACTGGGTTTTTAAATGGCTCATCAGAACCAAATAAATAAGCATCAGATTCCTTTACGGTTTCTAATGCTTTCTTGATATCCTCAGACTGGTTTTTGGATGCTTTCAGAGCATCCATATCAAGCATGGCCATAACTGCTTTTTCGTTGCGTCCGCCAGCTGTCTTGATAGCTTCCTTGATAGTATCAGCAAAAATACGGTCTGCTTCTCTGGCAGTATACTCCGCGTCCTTATCTTTTAACTGCTGATTAAGCTTATCAATCTCGCTTTGCATAGCTGCCGGGTCTACGTCCTTAAACTTCTCTAAAGACTCTGTTGCTGTTGCAAGCTGGTCTTTGAAGTTATCGCGTTCTCCTTCGGCTTTGGTAGTCTTTGCCTTTTCTGCAGCAATATCCTTTCCATTCTCAGCCATAATCTTGTCAATAACATCCTGTTCCAATCCAAGTCCTTTTAAAAATTCAGTTTTCATGCTCTTTGCTCCTTTCGTTTTAGGTTATTTAAGGCGTGTAACCATCCGCCACGAATCGACTGTTTAAGGTCTAATCTGCTGACCAAACTGCATAAAAATAAGACGCTTCACCCTGCGTCTCAATGGGAGATAATTGGATCACCGCCTTTCTACAGATAACCGCTTACCATCAAAGCAAACCACATCACCGATTTTGGCTGTCTGGTCATTTATCCTCACCCCTTTCAATACCTCTGCTCCATCACGGATGACGTACAGAAATTTTACTGTTTTATAGTTTATGCGGTCTGCCAGTCACTTGGGAGCCAGCATGTTCGTATCTGTGGTTACTGTGTATTTTTCTGTCATTCTTCATAAATCACATCCAAACCATAAGCAACAGCTGCATCATGCTCAATTTTACATCCCCTTGCGTTTTCCCAGCCTTTACAGAAATACGCTGCATGGCATAAACTCATATTTTCAAGAGACTTTGCGAGAAAGCACAAAGGAATCTGAACAACTCCACGTTCTTCCATGCTTTCTTTGCTGTACCATTCATCTGTAAATAATGTATTTACAATCTCATAACCCTTTTCCTGTAACGCTTTTATGGCCTTTTCTCTGGTTGCGATAATCTCCTCATCTGTTTTTCCTGCCATTGGCTGTGATAACATTGCTTTCATCATAACTTTACACCTTTCCTTTCTCATTTTCTTATTCTCGGTGCTATTCTTCCTCGCATATCGTAATAGATACGTTCTCTTTCTTGCACAAGTCCCATCCGCTTACAAAATCTTGCGTATTCTCCAAGCTGTCCTTGGTACTTTATCCTGGCAAGCATTACATCATCTGGATTTGCGCCACCCTGCTTCAGCAACACAACTTTTTCTCTCTGTGCCCTCATGGCGGTTTCCATTTTCCTCTGCTGCTGTTTGGCTTCGTATAAGGTGTATTCCTTGCCGTTAAAAGTCTTAGGCGTGTTTTCCTTGCGGTTCTGCTCTGCAAGCCACTCATCCGTCCAATTACGCTCAGAAATGCCTTTTATGAATGGATAATATTCGTGATAACAGTTCCAACCAAGCAATCCAGGACCGGTACCAAGCCCACAGACAGTAATCAGCTCTTTTTTACTCCAAACCTTGCCTTGCCATGCAGCGTGAGAAGGACGTGCCCCGGAATGCCATGCGACCTCGTAATACTCTGTTCCAAGCTTCTCAGCATTCATGTCGGAGATTTTACCAGTCAGCTGTGAAACACCCGTCATAACTGCCCTTCTGGCAGCTACATCCACACGATTATGCCATCCAGACGCATAATCTATCGTCCGAAGCCCACTGTTTGTGAGTTGCGTAACTACCCTGCGAATCATGGTATTGTAATCAAATGTGCCGTAAACCACGCCCATGATTGCCTGATCCAAATAATTCTGATAGATATCTGCAAGTGGAGTCATGACAAGTTTTCCATTTCCATAATCCACATAGAACCCCATGGACTGAGTGATATTTCGAAGCTCATCATTACTCTGTTGGATAAGTCCATCTGTAAGCTGCTGCAGTTCCTTGTTTTCTTCATAAGGTATGTATTCTGCATTTACCTGTTTGTAAATATCCTTATTACGGACATATTCCCAATCAATTACCCTGTCGTACAGCTCAAATACTTCCGGGTAAGACAGATTCAGGGTTTCTTTTATCATCTTTTCGATATCTTCCGAAGAGTATCCGATGATCCGAAGTCGGTTGATCTGCCAGTCCGCTGTGCTGGTAATCTTTCCGGCTTTCTTTATCCGACGAACAATATCTTCCAGTATTGCCTGCTCAAGATTCAAGAAATGCCCTTCGATTTGCCCGGATAACTGTTTCTTGTAGTCTTCTCTCAATCAGATCACCTATTCCATTACCTGGTTTTGTTCTGGAAGCATTTTCTTCGCCGTTGCTTCATCCTCGTTGTACCATTTCATGCGGTATTCCAGATGTGACATGACCCCCATGCTCACGTCCTGTCTGTCCTGCTGCCGTTCTGTTTCCTCATCCGTCAGAATGGAATCATTGAATTTACAGGAAAACTCATACCCGGAATTTAACATGCTGTTGTAGAATGCAAGACCTGCCACGAAGTCTTCCAGACAGTCATATAAGTTGTTCTGAATTGCAGTAACACGGTTATATTTTCGATTCTTAGACGCTTTAATTTCTGTGGCTGTCTTTGCTACTTCCTGGACGTCTGACAGATCTCCATAGGCAAGCCCTACGGAAAACTCTATTTCTCGTTTATATTCTTCCAAACCGCGCTTAAAGGCTTCATCCCGCATTTCAGGAGAATATTCTTTCAGAAGCTCTTGGTCTTTTCCGGCTTCCAGGTTCAATCCACGGTAAAGCCGTTTATTTAGTTTTGCCATTCCAAATCTACCAGTGGACTTATCCTGTTTCAGTACCTTATTATCCACATGAATAGCACGCTCTCCAGATTCATATTCCCAATCAAGACGCGCTCCCTGAATATCTGCCTTCTTAATCAGATCTACCGCTGATTCATAAGTGGAAACACCGCAGGCAGAACCATCCACCTTATTTTTAATTGGGTTCCGATAATACCCAAAGTCCATTCTGTTCATGCCGGGATAGGTGACAGGTCCCGGATCAATATTTGCCCATTCTTCTACTGCTTCCAGACTACAAGGAAGACCAATGTCTCTTGAAGTCTGAGAATGGAAGCACTTATTTTCTATGGTCAGATTACCGTTTATAAAATAATGCCGTTCAAACCGGGTAAAATAATCTACGTCCCCAACCTTTTTTACAGTCAGAAACGCAATATCAATCGGCTTCCCATCATCACCAAAGCTGATCGGAATAATCTTATCTGCAGAAATAAATTCGGCAGCAGCTTCCCCCAGTGGCTTCAGAACGAACGATCCAAGTGCAAGGCCTTCCTGCAGATTCTCGTTCAGGCTTGCAATATTTTTTTGATAGATCTTGTCCAGACGCTCATTGCTCACGCTGGTTTCCATTTCCACCAATGTACAGTCTGCAAATTCCCGGCAAATACCCTCTTCTATTCCGAGAGAAACAACACTGTCGGTGATCCAGTCAGCCTGACCATTCAGCATCTGCTTCCACTCATTGATTGCATATATCATCTTGTCGGAGAGGGTGATGTCCTTGCCGACAATCTGCTTTAATGTCGTGTATCCAAACATTTTCATTAATCCTTTCCAAAATCTTTTAAATCCGTCAAACATCTCCCACCTCTTCAATCAGGTATTTCATATCACGCTCAATCGTGTACTCGAACGCATCCAGGCTGTCTATATCTGTGCTGCCGTCGTCCAGGCGTTCGTCTTTACCAATAATCTCTTTATTCCAAACAGCATCGGAAAAAGCTGTTTTCAGACTTTCACAATCTTTCGTAATAAAAAACCGCCCTGCTCCCATGAGCTTGACGGTACATCTGATCCTGTCGTTAATTATTTTCTTCTTTGCGGGGCGAACAGATATCCATGGGAACTCTTTTTCTACTGCGTTTCGGATGGAATTACCCAGGACGGTTTCCGCATTATCCCAGTACACAGATTCCACATTGCAATACCTCACATGATCTCCGCGTTTTTCACACACTGCATATTCGTCTATTACTTCCTGGACAAATTCACAAAACAGCTCATTCAACTTATTGCTGTCAATATCCTCGTTCTCGTCTTTTGCCATGATTCTTTTGGATTTCAGGGCAATCACATCTCTGTAATCATCCGTATATCCTCTGGCAACAAAAGAATGGCCAGACTGGTTTCCACCAAAGTCCAAGCCGATCTCGATAGATGTGATATCTTCTTTTCGGAATTGCCTATGTTCTGGATCCGGGGAAATCTCATCTACAACATCGCACAGAAAGGATTCTGGATTATCAGCAAACCTTTTATAAATCGCTCCCTCTGCTCGCTTCCACAGTCCAAGAATAAGGCGATCATAATAAATCGTACCTTCGTATTCCTTGCAGAGCTGTTCCACAAATTCTTCTGGAAGAAACGGATTGTCAAATATCGTGTATCTCTGCAGATAAATATCCAGCTCTTCATTATCCAGAAATTCTTTTAGCCAGTGTGTAGGATTCTCCGGGTTACAGGATCCATCAAAGCAGGAATACGGCTTGTCCAAACGGGATTTTAACATCTGGAACACTTCTTTGTTCCATTTTGCAATTTCATCACCGTAGCAGTATTTAATACTGGCGCCCTGGATCTTTGCCACCTGACTGATTTTTTCTGCGCCCAGGCAATACACATCTTCGCCACATACTCTTGCAATATTCCGATTATTGATCGTGCCGATCAGCTTATCCGTATAAATCTCCCGCATCGGCTGCAGGACATTTCGCTCTATAGATTCTTTAGAGACACCAAGAATCACGTTTAATCCTGGCTTTCCTACTCTTTCCCTGATCCTGAATGGAATCACAAAAGCGGTATCTACATAAGATTTCCCGGAACGAACTGCCCCAGATTTAATATTCCATCGGTGCGTAGCATTCACAATATATTCATTCTGTTTCCTGCTTAACTGCATTATCGCGCACCTCTTTCAGAATCTGATCCAGCTTATCAAGAGCTTCATCTGTTTCATTTTCTCCTGTGACAGCCTGCTTTCTGGCTCTTTTAAGCTCCGTATCAGCCTCACGGTTCCGGATATTCTCTTCCGGTTCAGGAGACTGCCCGGCATATTGCGCTACGAAATAGGCAGCCTTTGTATTGCCGTTCATAGCTTCCTTGATCTGAGCCGCCAACATGGCACTTTCCAGCGTACTGTCCAGCCCTAACGCCTCAAGAACAGGTGTCCATTCAGGATTATCTATTTCCGCTGTCAAAAGGAGATTTAAAGTCTTTCGAAAATCCGCTTTCCGGCGCCTGGCCTCACCAGATGCTTTACCCCCAGCTGACTGTATTTTTCTCTGTTCGCTCACTGTTCGTTTGTTAAAAGGTACTAAGTTTTCATTGTTTGCCATCACCTCACCTTCCTATCTGGCTATTTGTTAGTTGTTGTTTTTATTCTCAAATACAGTCCTGCCAGCCCCATGTACGACCGCCGATTGCGACCGCTAGAAAGGAAGGTATTTACGGCCAATGAGTAAAGCCAAGATAAATACTGCTGGGGCTGTGCACGCTGTACGATAATAGTCTTTTTTTTGCACGAAAAAACGCCCCGAAGAGCGCTTCTTTGTATTTTAATTGCTATGAATGTTGCAAAATATCATTTCGGGTTAATCCTGTATTGATTATTATATCTTCTGATATACAATACACTTGATCGTTAAATAAAATAAATTTATACCCTTCTTGCAATGCTAAATCTGCCATTTTATGAATCGTTCCAGCGTATTTATTTTGTGCCGCATTGAATACATATCTTTCATCCATATTTTCACCTTGCCTTTTTTTAAACAGCAAAGACACCTGACTGCTGCCAGATGCCTTTGATTCAGCAGCCAGGCTATGAAACCGGCTGCCGTGAGATGGGGGATTAATGATTTTTGTTCATCAAATTCCATTTACACTATATCATAAGGTGAGTGTATCATTCTATATCATCTTTAAGTTTTTTAGTGCTGATGAATGAATCCTGTGTGTCTGTGCCCATGCATACCCTATTTCCACTGCCACCTCTTCCCAACTCAATCCACTTATGTACCTTAGTCTCAACACTTCCTGCTCGTTCTCATCACGCAGCGACCGGATGCTCCGCTCTATCTTCTTTCGTATCTTGACCTTTTCCAGGCGTTCTTTTTTCAGATCTTCGATCATTTCATCTAAGGTCGCTGCGTATCCGGATAAATCCTCCTGACTGCTGCCGTGCGGCATCCCGTCCTGGACAATGGAAGGAAACATTTTATCCAGGCGGAGACACTGGATCTCGTCAAGAATACGCTGTTCTCTTCTTAATGCTTTCCCATACGATTTCAGATATTCTTTTTTCTTTTCATTTTCTGTCAGTTCTTTTTCGTCCATTGTCTCCTCCTGAATTTTTATTTTATTCTGTCACAACTGCGTCAGCACCCTGTACTGTTACCCATCCATGTTTTAAGCGTGCTTCTGCTTCTTTCATCTGGATCAGTTCCGGAGTAAGGCTCTCTGATACCAGTCTGTTTGATTCTGCCTGGCCTTTTGCCTTTTCAATCGCAACTGCTGCCGCAGATTCCGCCTTTACTTTGTCTGTCTCTGCCTGTGCGATCGCTGTTTGCTTGTCCAGTTCCGCTTTCTCGGCATCCTGTTTCGCCTGCTCTTTTGCCTGTACCTTTTCTTTCAGAGCATCATCCAGCTGCACATCAATAATCAACGCAGATGCTACGTTGATCCCATACTCCGATTGCAGTTTACTGTTTAAGTATTCAGTGATCGCCTGGCTTACTTCCGAACGCTTGGTGCTGTAGATATCCATAACCGAGAACTGAGGTGTTACTTCTTTGGTGTATGCAACGATAGAATTTTGTACCATGTTCTCTACAATCTGCTCTCCGTCCATTCCATTGAATTTCTCATACAGACTGGTGACCTTGTTCGGAAGAAAATTGTAGTTTACTGTCATATTCAGTGACACCATTCCACCATTGGCCGGAGCATCTACATGCCAGTCTGCATGTTCTTTTTCGTTGTAATCACTTGGATTGTTACTCAACACAAGCTGTTGCTGTGACACCGGATAACATTTCATCTTGTCAAAAGGCCCTACAAAATGCATTCCCGGAGAAAGCGTCTCTTCCTGCACTCCATCTTTCATGGAATAAACCACTCCGACTTCTCCCTGACCAACCCGGCGCATTGATTTTACCGTAAATACTCCGCCAATAATTGCTGCTAAAACAATAATTCCAATCACGATTTTCTTCATTGATCCTGTTCCTCCCTGATTTCTTTGATTATTTTCTTATAGGTTTCTTCTTCGATATCATACTTTCTGTTTTTTCTCCTGATTCCGATGGAAACCAATGAAGCAATCCAGTAAATCAGGATCCCTGCTGCCGCTATGATAATGGCAGATGCTAAAAAGATAAGAAATGCTCCCATTCTTTTCTCCTTTTCTGAATTTTGCTATGTACTGTTTCTGGCGGAGATCTTCCTCTTCTATAGGCTATCGCTCTCTCCTCCATTCTTTTCCGGTTTTCTTGTCGCGCAGGCCTGTGATCTCCAGT
>Stewie_p2__coassemble_1557_pt1 | contig 19762 bp, 16 predicted proteins | sample Stewie_p2__metabat2_high_PE_008 | metagenome-assembled genome bin Stewie_p2 | reverse complement strand
CTAAGGATCTTGTAAGCATTGCGCTTGTGTGGGTTCAAGTCCCATCTTCCGCATTAAAGCCCTTGAATTCAAGGGCTTTTTGTTGTTTCTGTACTGTGTCAATCCGTGTCGGGAAAAATCCATATGCTGATTTTTTTGAAAAAAAGAGGAATTTGAAGCTTTGTGTAGAATATAATTAATAAGAGGTATTTTGTCATTCTGTGGAGGAATTGCCTATGAATATAAGAGAAAGCATGGAAAAGAGGGAACTGGAGCTTTTAAGTCCCTATGCTTCCTGCAGTGTCAGATCCAGAGGACGGGAACGTGCGGAAGAAGAATGTGATGTGCGTACTGCGTTTCAGCGGGACAGAGACAGGATTCTTCACAGCAAGGCGTTTCGCAGGCTGAAAGATAAGACGCAGGTTTTTCTGGCGCCTCAGGGAGACCATTACAGAAACCGTCTTACTCATACACTGGAGGTTTCTCAGATCGCACGCACCATTGCCAAGGCTCTCAGATTGAATGAGGATCTGGTGGAGGCCATTGCGCTGGGACATGATCTGGGACACACACCTTTCGGTCATGCCGGGGAAAGGGCTCTGAATGAGATCAGCCCGGGCGGTTTTGCTCATTATAAACAGAGTGCCCGGGTGGTACAGGTTCTGGAAAAGGACGGTGAAGGTCTGAATCTTACCTGGGAAGTCATTGACGGTATCCTGAACCACCGCACCAGTGGAAAGCCTTCTACTCTGGAAGGACAGGTGGTAAGGTTTTCGGATAAGATCGCCTATCTGCATCATGATATGGACGACGCGCAGAGAGCCGGTATTATTACAGAAGACGATATTCCTGTAACCATGAGAATGCTTCTGGGATATACCACAAGAGAACGGCTGAATACCTTTGTACATGACATTATAGAAAACAGTATGGACAGAGACCGGATCCAGATGTCCGAGGAGATACAGGAAGCCTTTATGGATCTCAGAGAGCTGATGTTCCGCAGCGTTTATGACCATCGGGAGGCCAAGCGTGAGGAAAAAAAGGCGATCAATATGCTGAAGGAACTGTATCTGTATTATATAGAGCATCCGGAGACAATGTCCAGAGAATACCGGGATCTGCTTTTAAAAGGAGAGTCCACAGACAGAGCTGTCTGCGATTATCTCTCCGGAATGACAGATCAGTATTCCATGGCAAAGTTCCGGGAAATTTACATACCTCAGTCATGGGACAGCTATTAAATAACAGAGGAGGATGTCTATGCGCTATTCAGACGATATCATTGAAGAAGTACGAAGCAAAAATGATATTGTAGACGTAGTATCCCAATATGTAAGACTTACAAAAAAGGGAAATTCCTATTTTGGTCTGTGCCCTTTTCATAACGAAAAAACTCCTTCGTTTTCCGTAACGCCCGGTAAGCAGATGTACTACTGCTTTGGCTGCGGAGCAGGGGGGAATGTATTTAACTTTATTATGGAGTATGAGAATTATACTTTCGGAGAGGCTCTGAAGCACCTGGCAGACAGGGCGGGAGTGGAGCTTCCGAAGATCGAATATTCCAGAGAGGTCAGACAGAAGGCTCAGGAAAAAGAAGAACTTCTGGAGATTAATAAACAGGCAGCGCAGTATTTTTATTATCAGCTTCGCACAGAAAAAGGTCAGACAGGCCTTGCTTATCTGAAGAACCGGGGACTCAGCGAGGAAACTATGAGAAAATTCGGGCTGGGGTATTCAGACCGCGCAGGCGGAGGGCTGTACCGGTATCTGAAAGCCAAAGGATATCCGGATGACCGGCTGAGAGAGTCTGGGCTTTTTAATGTGGACGAGCGGCATGGAATGTATGATAAATTCTGGAACCGGGTGATCTTTCCGATCATGGATGTAAATAACCGTGCCATTGGCTTCGGCGGAAGAGTTATGGGGGACGCAAAGCCCAAATACCTCAACTCGCCGGAAACAAAGATTTTTGATAAAAGCAGGAATCTTTACGGGCTGAACATTGCCCGGACTACAAGAAAAAAATATCTGATCCTCTGCGAAGGCTACATGGATGTGATCTCCATGCACCAGGCTGGTTTTACCAATGCAGTAGCATCTCTGGGAACAGCGCTTACCTCAGGCCATGCAAGTCTTCTGAAACGCTATACCCAGGAAGTGTTGCTTTTATATGACAGTGACGAAGCAGGAATCCGGGCGGCGCTCAGAGGAATCCCGATCCTTCGGGAGGCAGGGGTAAATTCCAGAGTTGTCAGTCTGAAGCCCTATAAGGATCCGGATGAATTTATCCGGAATATGGGACCGGAGGCGTTTGAACAGAGACTTGAGGAGGCCAGGGACAGTTTCCTGTTCCGGGTTGAAGTAGCGGAAAATGAGTTTTCCATGAATGATCCTCAGGGTCAAAACCAGTTCTTTGAGCGGTGCGCGCAGATGCTTCTGGAGCTGAAAGATGAGCTGGAACGAAATCTTTACATAGACGCTGTCGTTAAAATGTACAGAGGCCGCTATGGAATCAGCAGTGAGGATCTGCGAAAGCGTGTGAATACATTGGCTTTAAAAGGAACTCCTGCAGAACATCGGATTCAGCCGAAATCAGGTTCACCGGAAAAAAAGAAAAAGGAGTCGGCTTCAGACACTTCTCAGAAGCTTATGCTTACCTGGCTTGTCACCTATCCGAAGATATTTGACAAAGTGGCTCAGTACCTGACTCCGGAGGATTTTGTGGTTCCCCTTTACCGGGAGGTAGCCCAGATGCTGTTCCAGCAGAGGGAAGAGGGAGAAATAAATCCTGCAAGGCTTCTGAACAGCTTTCCGGACAGCGAGGAACAGAGAGAAGTTGCTTCTTTATTTAACGCCACGATTCATCTGGAAACGCAGCAGGAACAGGATCAGGCATTTGCGGACACGCTTCTCCGTATTAAGCAGGAAAGCCTTGCGGAAAAGAACAGAAACTGGGATCCGTCAGATCTTCAGGGACTGCAGAAGCTTGTAAAAGCAAAAAAAGAACTGGAGGATCTTGGCAGAAAACGCCGGGAACTGCATATTTCTTTTGAATAAGGATAAAATATAAACACTATATGGAGGGATTAAGCACCTATGGAAATGAATATGGGTAAATTCAGTGAGAAACTGGTAGAACTTCTGGAGCTTGCCAAAAAGAAAAAAAATGTGCTGGAATATCAGGAGATCAATGACTTTTTTAAGGATCAGCATCTGGAAGTGGATCAGATGGAAAAGGTGTTTGACTTTCTTGAGGCAAGTGGAGTAGATGTGCTCCGTATTACAGGAAATGATGAGGAACTGATCCTGGATGACGATATGGATATTGATAAGCTGGACGATGAGGAAGAGGTGGAACTTGACAAGATCGACCTGTCTGTTCCCGAAGGCGTCAGCATAGAGGATCCTGTACGTATGTATCTGAAAGAGATCGGTAAAGTCAGCCTTCTGACTGCCGATGAGGAGATTGAACTTGCCCAGCGCATGGAAAAAGGCGATGAAAATGCCAAAAAACGTCTTGCAGAGGCAAACCTTCGTCTTGTTGTCAGCATTGCAAAGCGCTACGTGGGAAGAGGAATGCTTTTCCTTGATCTTATCCAGGAGGGAAATCTGGGTCTTATCAAGGCAGTAGAAAAGTTTGATTACCGTAAAGGATATAAATTCAGTACCTATGCCACCTGGTGGATCCGTCAGGCCATCACAAGAGCCATTGCAGATCAGGCCAGAACCATTCGTATTCCGGTTCATATGGTGGAGACTATCAACAAGCTGATCCGTGTTTCCCGTCAGCTGCTTCAGGAACTTGGACGTGAACCAAGTCCGGAGGAGATCGCAGAAGAAATGGATATGTCCGTGGATCGTGTCCGTGAGATCCTGAAAATTTCCCAGGAGCCGGTTTCTCTGGAAACACCTATCGGTGAAGAGGAGGACAGCCATCTTGGAGATTTTATTCAGGATGATAATGTACCTGTTCCGGCAGATGCGGCAGCTTTTACTCTTCTGAAAGAGCAGCTGATCGAGGTACTTGGAACCCTTACAGAAAGGGAGCAGAAGGTACTCAGACTTAGATTTGGTCTTGACGATGGACGTGCCCGTACTCTGGAAGAGGTAGGAAAAGAATTTAATGTCACCAGAGAGCGTATCCGTCAGATCGAGGCGAAAGCGCTTCGCAAACTCCGTCATCCAAGCCGCAGTCGTAAGCTGAAGGATTATCTGGATTAAGGAGCAGGACATGCAGTTATCATTGAGACTGTCTGCGATTGCAGAGATGGTGACAGAAGGAAACCGGCTGGTAGATGTGGGATGCGATCATGGATATCTGCCGGTATACCTGATACTTGAAAAAAAGATTCCCCGTGCGATTGCCGCAGACGTAGGAAAAGGACCTCTGTCCAGAGCCAGAGAGCATATTCATCAGTATGGGTTGGATAATTACATAGAAACAAGGCTTTCTGACGGTCTGAAAAAAATTGGCAGAGAAGAAGGAGACACTCTTGTGATCGCCGGAATGGGCGGCCCTCTGATGGAAAAGATTCTTTCAGAGGGCGAGGAAACCCGAAAGGGTTTCCGGGAACTGATTCTTCAGCCTCAGTCAGACATTCCTCATGTAAGAAAATTTCTTTTTGAAAATGGATATCAGATTGTAAATGAGGAAATGGTTCTGGAAGAGGGTAAGTTTTATCCGATAATGAAAGCTGTTCCTGGAAATCCGGACAGAGAGTGGACAAAAGAAGAACTGGAATTTGGAAGATTTCTTCTGGAAAAACGCCATCGGGTTCTGAAACAGTATCTGGAAAGAGAGTACAGGATCAGAAATGAGATCCTTGAGCGGCTGAAAGATGCTCAGGGCATTCAGACCGGGAAACGCAGACAGGAAGTAGAGGAGGAAAGGCGGCAGATCCTGACCGCTTTAAAAGAATATGAAAGTTAGAGAACTGACAGACTGGCTGGAGGGAGAATATCCTGGAAATATGGCAGAAGACTGGGATAATGTAGGGCTTCTGGTAGGCGATGACGGGCAGGATGTTCATCATGTGTTTCTTGCTCTTGATCTGACAGAAGATGTACTGGAACAGGCTGTGGAAGCACAGGCAGACATGATCATTACCCATCATCCCATGATCTTCCGCGGTATGAAAAAGATCAACAATCATGATTTTACAGGAAGAAAGGTGCTGTCGCTGATCCGCCATAATATTTCGTATTTTGCCATGCATACCAACTATGATGTAATGGGAATGGCAGAACTCAGCGCAGATTATCTGAAACTGAAAGATCGCCAGGTTCTTTCTGTGACAGCTGAGACAAAACAGGGACAGCAGGGATTCGGACGTGTGGGGCGGCTTCCTGAACCAATGAGTCTGAAGGATTGCGCCCTTTATGTAAAAGAAGCTTTTTCTCTTAATGATGTAAGACTTTACGGTGATCCGGAGCAGATAGCAGAGACGGCGGCAATCTGTACAGGCAGCGGAAAAAGCATGATTTCTGATGCGCTGGAAAAGGGCGCCCAGGTTTATATCACAGGAGATATTGACCATCATACAGGAATTGATGCGGTAGCGCAGGGACTGGCAGTGATCGATGCAGGACATTATGGAACCGAATATATTTTTATGGAGGCAGTGAGCAGGAAGCTTCTGGAAGAATTTCCGGAACTGAAAGTTTCATGTGCCCGCACAGTAAGCCCATATACTTTGTTATAACCTAAAATTCACAGAGCCTGGAAAGGCTGCAGGGAGCGAAGGACAGGAGGCATGAGGCTTTATGGAACAGAATATGCGAAAAGTTGATATTGGTGGAAATGTAAAAGAATATCCTCAGGGAACTGCGTATGGAGAAATTGTAAAAGACTGTGGGGAACTTTCACGGGAGCCGGTAATCCTTGTGACAGTCAACGGGAAGCTGGAAGAGCTGCATAAGAAGCTGGAGCAGGACTGCAGGCTGGAATTTGTGACCACAAGGGACAGTATTGGACATACAACTTATAAAAGAAGTGTATGTATGCTTCTTTTAAAGGCTATTTATGATATTACAGGTAAGGGAAGCGCAGACAATGCGGTGATCCATTATTCTGTAGGCTCCGGATATTATTTTACCATGAAAGGAAGCAAAGCGCCTAACCAGGAGTTTCTGGACAGGGTAAAAAAACGTATGTATGAGCTTGCAGAAGCAAATCTCCCGATCAAAAAGCGTTCTGTCAGCACAGACGAAGCGGTCGCGCTTTTTCATAAGTATGGAATGTATGACAAAGAGCAGCTTTTCCGCTACAGGAGAGTTTCCAAAGTAAATCTTTACAGCCTTGGAGATTATGAGGATTATTTTTACGGGTATATGGCAAGCCATACAGGATACCTTAAATATTTTGATTTGAAGCTTTATGATGAGGGATTTGTGCTGGAACTTCCGGAACAGAACAGCCCGGATAAGATCCCGCCTTTTGCTCCTGAAGAAAAGATTTTTAAAGTGCAGAAGGAATCGCAGGAATGGGTGGAAAAGCTGGATATTTCCTGCGTGGGAGATCTGAATGACAGGATTACCGGAGAGGGGATCCAGAATATCCTTCTGGTTCAGGAGGCGCTTCAGGAAGCAAAAATTTCCAGAATTGCGGAGCGGATTACAGAAGCCGGTAATAAAAAGTTTGTGATGATCGCCGGACCTTCTTCTTCCGGGAAAACAACATTTTCTCACAGGCTGAGTATTCAGTTGCGGGCTCACGGTATGCGGCCACATCCGATTGCTGTGGATAATTATTTCGTAAACAGAGATAAAACGCCTTTGGATGAATTTGGGGAAAAAAATTATGAATGTCTGGAAGCTATTGATGTGGAGCAGTTTAATAAAGATATGCTGGCGCTTTTAAGAGGCGAGAGGGTGGAACTTCCTGTTTACAATTTTAAGACAGGAACGAGAGAATACAGAGGCGATTTCCTGCAGCTTGGAAAAGAAGATGTGTTGGTGATCGAGGGAATCCACGGTCTGAATGACAGATTAAGTTATGCGCTTCCTGTGGAAAATAAGTTTAAGATCTATATCAGCGCCCTGACTCAGCTGAATATTGATGAGCATAACCGTATTCCCACAACAGACGGACGCCTGATCCGGAGGATCGTGCGGGATGCCCGTACAAGAGGAATTTCCGCAAGGGAAACCATTGCCCGCTGGCCGTCTGTGCGCAGAGGCGAGGAAGCAAATATCTTTCCGTTTCAGGAACAGGCGGATGTGATGTTCAATTCTGCGCTGGTATATGAACTGGCATGTCTGAAGCTTTACGCAGAGCCTCTTTTGTTCGGCATTGACAAAAAGGCTCCGGAATATGTGGAAGCCAAACGACTTCTGAAGTTTTTTGATTATTTTGTGGCGGTTCCCAGCGAGGCGGTTCCTCATAATTCCATTTTAAGAGAATTTGTAGGCGGAAGCTGTTTTGATGTATAGAAAAGTGAAAGATGAAAAAGAAAAATGAAAAAGAATGAAACTGAACAAAAGAGCTGGAGTCAATGTATTACATTAATAGCAATTATTGCTTTGTTTTTTATTTTGATGTACCAATCCCCATTTCGATTAGATGATCTGGCCTGGGGGAGCGAGAGAGGAATAGAGAGGCTTCAAAGAGGCTTCAGGGGATACAATGGCAGATATATTGGAAATTTGATCGTAATAATTTTGACTCGCTTTCCTGCTGGGCTTAGAGTTTTGATGGAGATGGCAATTCTGGTGGGAGGAATATGGAATGTCTGGATTCTTTTGAAACGAAATAATGATATATTAATGCTTTTTCTGGCATTGCTTTTGGCTGCTCCTCCTGCGATATTCAATCAGACAATCTTATGGGTATCGGGATTTTCAAATTTTGTTGTTTCAGCAGTATTTGTTTTTTATATTTTCCGAATCTGTATGGAGATGTTGGAAGGTACAGTAGATATTTCTTTTAAAACCGGGGTAGTTCATGTTTTATTGATTTTTATGGGACAAATGATTCTGGAAACAGGAAGTATTTATACAATTATTCTGCTGTTTTTTACTGGTATTTGTATTTTGGTTCAAAAGAAAAAAGTTCCCATATATTTAAGCGCTTATTTTATTGGAGCCTGTGCTGGAGCGGCTGTAATGTTTTCAAATAGTTCCTATAGAGCAGCAGTATTGGGAAATGGTGATACTTATAAAAAAATAAGTATTTCCGGTGATTTTTTTCAGTTGATTAACACATGGTGGACAAAGTATACAACACAAATTTTTCCTAACTGGATTCAGAATATTCCTTTGATTAATTTGTTATTGATACTTTGCATTGTTATATTATGTTTTTGGAGTGCTTCAAGATTTTCCGGGATGATTCAAATGCTGGGTGCTTTTTTCGCAGCGTGGATCGTATTTAATATACAGAAACCTGACTGGAATTCTTTGATTCCTTATGGAGTATATTTGAATGCGATTGTAGGTATTGTATGGATGATTTATGTTTTGGTGTCAATTATGATGCTTAATATAGAATATACGGAAAAGAGACTTTTACTGTTTGCTGCCGGTTCGCAGATTTTTATGGTTTCACCTCTGATTGTTGCAGATCCGTTAACCGACAGATGCTTCTTTCAGAATTATGTTTTCTGGGTATTGCTCATATGTATGTTGCTGAGGTTGTGTTTGCTAAAATTGGCAGATATAAAGATTTCCCGGAAAATAAAAAGATTTATGAAATTAATGCCAAATTGTTTTGTGATAGGAACACTTTTTATGCTTGTGGCAAGTCAGTTTATGTCCTGGAGAGTGGCAGATATCAGGAAAGCAGAAATTGAGAAGTGTTTGGAAGAAAATGCTGATTCGATTATTCTTCCATATAATCCCTCAGAAAGTACATATTGTTATGGGGACAATATTGCAAACGACAATAGATCGTGGATTTATAAGTATAAAATGTATTATGACATTCCGAGGGAAGTGAATTTGACTTTTGTAGATTATAATACTTATGTAACTATGAAAGAACAGAAGAAATAATTTAAAGCTGCAGGGAAAAGAGGTTTCTGAAGGTTCGGGAGAAATAGAAATCCTTCTTTACATCTTGGAGAAACCGTGTTAAAATAGCTTTTGCGCAAGCAGGCCAGGTGATCGCGGCTGCACAGACGAAAGGGTGCAGACGAGGAAAGTCCGGGCTTCACAGGGCAGGATGCCGGATAACGTCCGGTGGAGGTGACTCCCAGACCAGTGCAACAGAAATAAACCGCCGGGATTTCCCGGTAAGGGTGGAAAGGCAGTGTAAGAGACTACCGCCGTTCTGGCAACAGAACGGGCACATGTAAACTCCATTCGAAGCAAGACCGAAAAGAAAGCGATACGGCTGCCCGTCGTGCTTTCAGGTGGGTCGCTTGAGCCGTCCGGTAACGAACGGTCTAGACAGATGATCACCCAATGACATAACCCGGCTTATCGGTCTGCTTGTGCATATAAAATAGAAATTCTGTAAATAAAAAGAAACGGATGTCTGATCAGAACCATAAAAGGCTGATTTTCATCCGTTTCTTATTTAGTTTCAGTGATTTTTATTTATTGCGTTTGCCTCTGTATTTTTCTTCACAGTACATACATCTGTAAATTTCTTTTTCTTCGTCAGCCAGGAAGAACACATGATCCAGTCCCTGCTCAATAGAAGTGATGCAGCGAGGATTTTTGCAGCGGATTACATTTGTAACCTTTTTAGGAAGGCGAAGCTCTTTTTTCTCCACGATCCGTTCATCCTTGATGATGTTGACGGTAATATTGTGGTCGATAAATCCAAGAATATCAAGATCCAGCTTTTCAATTGGGCATTCTACCTTAATGATATCTTTTACTCCCATTTTGTTGCTGCGGGCATTTTTGATGATCGCCACGGTACAGTCCAGTTTGTCAAGATTCAGGTCATGATAGATCGTCATAGCCTTACCTGCTTTGATATGATCCAGTACATAACCTTCACGAAGTGCTCCAACATTTAACATGATACATCCACCTCCAGTAATGTAAGAATCAGGGCCATACGCACATAAACACCGTACTGCGCCTGTTTAAAGTAAGCGGCTCTCGGATCAGAGTCGACTTCTACGGCAATTTCGTTTACACGGGGAAGAGGATGCAGGATATACATATCTTCTTTGGCAAGTTCCATTTTTTGTTCGTCCAGTATGTAGAAATCCTTCATGCGGACATAATCTTCTTCATTGAAGAAACGTTCTTTCTGAACACGTGTCATGTAAAGGATGTCAAGCTGAGGAAGTGCATCCTCAAGTCTTTCTACCTCTTCAAATTCAATGTTGTGCTTGGTCAGTACATCCTCGCGGATATAACTTGGAACACGGAGTTCTTCCGGAGAGATCAGCACAAATTTTACGTTGTTGTAGCGTACAAGGGCTTCGATCAGAGAATGTACAGTACGGCCGAATTTCAAATCCCCGCACAGACCGATGGTAAGGTTATCCAGTCTTCCTTTCAGAGAACGGATAGTAAGAAGATCGGTAAGTGTCTGAGTAGGATGCTGATGACCGCCGTCTCCGGCGTTGATAACAGGAATAGAAGAAGCCATGGAAGCTACCAGAGGAGCGCCCTCTTTAGGATGACGCATGGCACAGATATCTGCATAACAGGATGTGACACGGATGGTATCTGCAACGCTTTCGCCTTTTGCGGCAGAGCTTGAGTCAGCTGAGGAAAATCCCAGCACCTTGCCGCCCAGATTCATCATGGCAGCCTCAAAACTTAAACGGGTACGGGTACTTGGCTCATAAAACAAAGTGGCAAGTTTTTTTCCGTCACAGACATGGGCATATTTTCCCGGGTTCTTTTCAATGTCGTTGGCCAGGGTAAGAAGCTTGTCAAGTTCTTCCACAGAAAAGTCCAACGGGCTCATTAAATGTCTCATTTGTTACCTCCCTAATTGGATTCAGATTCAGAACTGTTATTTCTGAAATTATCATCTTCAATGATATAATAGAAAAACTGTTTTTTCAAGACAATTTTGAAAGTATTTTCTCAAAAAGAAGACCTGTGACAAACCATACCGGTGCATAGTCCAGACGTATCACTCCTTTATAATGAAAAGGGGTATGACTGTAGTCCCAGGGACAGATCCCGAAGTGTTTCAAAATGCTGCCGGTCAGGAATTCTGTAATAAAAATACCAACCGTATAAAGGCAGCCGCGGATAACTATGGGGATGGATGCCAGTCTGTGGTAAAGAGGACTGATCACTGCAGCGCAGCCGTATATGGGGAACATCAGAAGCGAGGTTTGGCCCATCATGGTGGGATGTCCATTCAGAAGGGAGTGAAGACCTGTCCAGAATACTTCCAGACACCAGCCCAGAGAACCGCAGAGCACAAAATTTCGTTTCATAACAGTGATCCTTTCTCGGTTATTTTTTACATAAATTTAACTTTCTTATAGCATACCCTGGTCTTGAAAAAACAATACGCAGATGCTACACTTACTGTAAAAGTTCCGGAAACAGAACCGGGATATACAAGGCAAAATGCCATCACCAAAGGTGAGTCGGAATGCATTTTGACCCAGTTGCTGTAAAATTCGTGAACAGCAGCTGTTTTACCAGGGAGGAAGACAGATGACAGATTTGCAGGAATGCAGAAAACAGATAGATGAGATAGATGGTGAGATACTCAGACTTTTTGAAAAACGAATGAAAGTCAGTGAGGATGTTGCAAATTATAAGATCCGTACCGGAAAGCCGGTGTTTGATGCGGCACGGGAAAGAGAAAAACTGAAATCATTAGGCGGGCAGGCTCACGGAGAATTTAATTCTCTGGGAATCCAGGAAGTGTTCCAGCAGATTATGGCCATCAGTCGTAAACGCCAGTATCAGCTTCTTACTTCAAATGGAACGGATGAGGTAAGAGATTATGAAATGGTAGATACTCTGCCTCTTAAAAATGTTACAGTTGTGTTTCAGGGGGTGGAGGGCGCATATAGTTATGCGGCCATGAGAGCATATTTTCCCGAGGAGATCAGCAGCTATCATGCGGAAACCTTCCGCAATGCAATGGAGGAGGTTGTGGCAGGCAGAGCAGATTATGCGGTGCTTCCTATTGAAAATTCTACTCAGGGTATTGTGACAGATATTTACGATCTTCTTGCAGAGTATCAGCTTCATATTGTGGGAGAGCAGGTGATACGAGTGGATCATGTGCTTCTTGGACTTCCGGGAAGCTCCCTTGAAAATATCAGGACTGTTTATTCCCATCCTCAGGCTCTGGCCCAGTGCAGAAAGTTTTTGGAGGAACATCCCGGGTGGGAAGCGGTAAAGACAGAAAATACAGCGGCTTCCGCAAAAAGAGTCAGTGAGAATCAGGATTCCTCCTGTGCCGCCATTGCAAGCAGAGAGGCAGGACGGTTGTTTGGACTTGATCTTCTTGCAGAAAATATCTGCCATAATGAACAGAATGTAACAAGATTTATTATTGTCAGCAACAGAGCTGTGTATGAAAAAAATTCCCGGAAAGTCAGTGTCTGCTTTGAGCTTCCTCATGAGCGGGGAACACTTTATAATATGCTTTCTCATATTATTTATAACGGTCTGAATATGTCAAAGATCGAATCCCGACCCATTCCGGGAAAAACCTGGGAATATCGCTTTTTTGTGGATTTTCAGGGAAATCTGGAAGATCCTGCAGTAAAAAATGCCATCAGAGGACTTGAAGCGGAAGCAAATCGGGTAAGAGTTCTTGGAAATTATGGATTACAGGAGGAAGCCTGAATGTCAGAAATACAGGAGTGTGTTCTATACAGGGATATGGAACACAGTGAGATTTTGGAGGAAATGGCAGAGCTTATGGATGCGGCGGCTGATGGGAATGGAGAGCCGGAAAACCTGAAACCGGTATTTTTCCGTTGTGTTGGAGGCCTGGTGGAGATTGCCGGAGCCTATGGCTTTTCCGGAAATCTCTGGCATGACTATCTGACGCTTCTTCTGGTAAATCATGAGAATGCATTCAGCACAGCCTGCGAGATCCGAGGCGCTGCAGGGGGAAGTATTCAGGAGCTTGCTCTTCATGATTTTGAGATATTCAGAAAACTGTATACTTTTGACCTTACGGTTTTTGACAATCTGTTTCACACATCATGCAGCAGGATCCTTTGCAGCTATCAGGTATCAGAGAACACCGGCAAAATGTTTAACAGGCGTGTCAGAGACCGGATCTGTGATATGAGCAGAGTTCTGGCTCAGGCGGAAAACAGCAGAGAGTTTATGGAGAACATGGTCCGGTTCTATAAAGATTTCGGAGTTGGTAAACTGGGACTTCACAAAGCTTTTCGCATTGAGCATGATGAGAAAGGAAAAGTGGTGATCGCTCCCATAAAAAGGATTGCCCATGTGGATCTGGAGGATCTGGTGGGCTATGAAATTCCAAAGCAGAAGCTGATTGAAAATACAGAGGCATTTGTACGAGGGAGAAAAGCCAACAACTGTCTTTTATTTGGCGATGCGGGGACCGGAAAGTCTTCCAGCATAAAAGGTATTCTGAACCGGTATTATGATGAGGGGTTAAGGATCATTGAGGTTTACAAGCATCAGTTTCAGGATCTGAATCAGGTGATCGCTCAGATCAAGGATCGGAATTATAAATTCATCATCTATATGGACGACCTTTCTTTTGAGGAATTTGAAATTGAATATAAATATCTGAAGGCGGTGATCGAGGGAGGCCTGGAGAGGAAACCGGATAATATTCTGATCTATGCTACGAGCAACCGGCGGCATCTGGTTCGGGAACGCTCCGGGGACAAGCTGGAATTGAATGATGAGGATGATCTTCATTCCTCGGACACGGTTCAGGAGAAGCTGTCTCTTGTATATCGTTTTGGAGTGCGTATTTATTTTGGGGCTCCGGGAAGAAAGGAATTCCAGAATATTGTAAAAGTGCTGGCAGAGAGAAACGGCATCAAAATGCCGGAGGAAAAACTGCTTCTTGAGGCAGGGCAGTGGGAGCTTTCACACGGAGGATTGACAGGCCGGACAGCCCAGCAGTTTATCGACCATCTTTCAGGAAAGGAGAGTGTCTTATGACAGTAACAACTTTTGCAGCAGTTGATATTGGATCTTATGAAGTCTGTATGAAGATTTTTGAACTTTCCAGAAAAAACGGATTTCGTGAGCTGAATCATGTAAGATATCGTCTGGAGATTGGAAAAGGTGCATATTCCTCCGGGCGTCTGGAACAGGGAATGGTGGATGCCATTTGCGAAAGACTGAAGGATTTCAGAAATATGATGATGGAATTTGGTGTAACAGATTACCGTGCCTGCGCCACAAGCGCTTTCCGTGAAATGGTAAATCCTGTGATCATTCTGGAACAGATTTATCAGAGAACTGGGATCCGTGTGGAAATATTAAGTAACGCAGAGCAGCATTTTCTGGGGTATAAGTCGATTGCAGCCATAGAATCCGGATTTAAAAAAATGATCCAGAAGGGAACGGCGATCCTTGATGTTGGCGGTGGAAGTCTTCAGGTTTCTCTTTTTGACAAAGATGCTTTGGTAACTACCCAGAGTCTTAAAATGGGGAGTATGCGTATCCGTGAACGGCTGAAAGATCTGGAGAAATCCCATACGCATTACGATCAGCTGATCAGGGAGTTTATACGGAATGATCTGACAGCCTTTCAGAGACTTTATCTGAAGGACAGAGATATTAAAAATGTGATCCTGATGGGAGATTTTCTTACCGACACGATCTTCCGGGAGGAGATCTACGATCATATTATCACAATGCCGGAATTTACTGCCCGCTATGAAGATACCGTTTATAAAACAGATCAGATGCTTGCGGCGGAAATGGATATAGATCCTGAGTATGCTTCTCTTGTAGTGCCTACCATGGTTATCTGCAAAAGTTTTCTGGAGATATTTCAGGCGGAAGCAGTGTGGGTTCCGGGTGTATCGCTTTTGGATGGAATTGCGTATGATTTCTGCGAAAAGAAAAAATATATAAAGAGCGCCCATAATTTTGAAAATGATATTCTGGTTGCGTCCAGAAATATTGCCAAAAGATATTCCAGTAGTAAAAGTCATATCCAGGGAACAACAGATCTGGCGCTGACTATTTTTGACAGTATGAAAAAAGTCCATGGAATGGGAGCAAGAGAACGGCTTCTTCTTCAGATTGCTGTTCAGCTTCACGACTGCGGAAAATACATAAGTATGGCAGATGTGGCAGAATGTTCGTATCGTATTATCATGGCAACAGAGATTATAGGGCTTTCTACAGAGGAACGTCAGGTGATCGCAAGCGCTGTGCGGTATAACACCACAGAATTTGTGTACTACGAAAATTTTGACGACGGAGCAGGAATGGATCGAAACCGCTATCTTCTGGTGGCAAAGCTGACTGCCATTCTCCGTCTTGCCAATGCCATGGACAGAAGTCATTATCAGAAAGTGGAAGGGCTCAGAGCAGTGCTGAAGGACAGGGAGCTTCATCTGATCATTGATTCCAGCCGTGATATTTCTCTTGAGCTGGGGCTTCTGAAAGACAAGGTGGAATTTTTTGAAGAAGTGTTTGGCATTCATCTGATCCTGAGAAGGAAAAGAAGAGTGTAAAAAGGAGCGGAAAATCTGATACAGAATTCAGGGAGGATATTGCAGAATGGATACAAAAAAGTTTGAAAAACCGGAATATTATGTAAACAGAGAATTGAGCTGGCTGAAATTTAACGAACGTGTGCTAAGCGAGGCAAGGGACAGGACGCTGCCTCTTTTTGAAAGACTGAAATTTCTGAGTATTACATCCTCAAATCTTGACGAGTTTTTTATGGTCCGTGTAGCCTCCTTAAAGGATCAGGTTCATGCAGGATATGAAAAAACGGATATTGCAGGCCTGACTCCAAAGGAGCAGCTGCGGGAGATCAGTGAACAGACCCATGAGCTGGTGCGTGTGCAGTACAGTACGTTTACCCGTTCCGTGATGCCTGCTCTTGAAAAAGCCGGACTTCATCTGGTTCCTGCCCATGAGGATCTGACAGAAGAACAGAAAGAATTTACAGACCGTTACTTTGAAGACAATGTGTATCCGGTGCTTACGCCAATGGCAATGGATTCTTCCAGGCCGTTTCCGCTGATCCGCAATAAAACATTGAATATCGGCGCTCTGATTTCCAAAAAAGACAAAAAGAAAGGAAAAGAGGTTCTGGAATTTGCCACAGTTCAGGTTCCGTCTGTACTGCCGAGAGTTATTGAGATTCCTTCCGGAAAACAGGGAGTCAGAACGGTGATCCTTCTGGAAGAGATTATTGAGAGAAACATCGGAAAGCTGTTTCTCAGCAATGATGTAGTATGTGCGCACCCATACAGGATCATGAGAAATGCAGACCTTTCTATTGATGAAGACGAGGCGGAAGATCTTCTGGTTGAGATTCAGAAACAGTTGAAAAAACGCCAGTGGGGCGAGGTGATCCGTCTGGAAGCAGAGGAAAAAATGGATAAGCGTCTTCTTAAGATCCTGAAAACAGAGTTTGACATCAGAAACGAGGATATTTTCAGTATAGCAGGACCGCTGGATCTTACAGTGCTTATGAAGGTTTATGGTCTGGAAGGATTTGAAAAGTATAAATCCGGCAAGTATGTTCCTGCTCCGGTTCCTCAGTTCCAGACAGACAAAAATATTTTTGAGGTAATCCGGGAGGGGGATGTATTTCTTCATCATCCATACATGAGCTTTGACCCTGTGGTGAATTTTGTACGGCAGGCCGCAAAAGATCCGGGAGTTCTTGCAATCAAGCAGACGCTTTACCGTGTCAGCGGAAACTCACCTATTATTGCGGCGTTGGCTCAGGCAGCAGAAAACGGCAAGCAGGTAACGGTTTTGGTAGAGCTGAAGGCACGGTTTGATGAAGAAAATAATATTGTGTGGGCGAAAATGCTGGAAAAGGCAGGCTGCCACGTGATTTATGGTCTGGTGGGGTTAAAGACGCACAGTAAGATCACTCTTGTTGTAAGAAGAGAGGAGACAGGGATCCGTCGTTATGTGCATCTGGCTACAGGAAATTATAATGATTCTACGGCAAAGCTTTACACGGACTGCGGCATTTTTACCTGTGACGAGCGTTACGGAGAGGATGCCACTGCAGTATTTAATATGCTTTCCGGATATTCTGAGCCAAAACGCTGGAATCGTCTGATCGTTGCTCCTATCTGGATGAAAACACGTTTCCTGGAAATGATCGAACGGGAGGCGGAAAATGCAAAAAAAGGAATTGCCGGTCATATCATTGCAAAGATGAATTCTCTTTGTGATCCTGTGATCATGAAGGCACTTTATTACGCCTCATCCTGTGGGGTTCAGATAGACCTGGTGATCCGTGGGATCTGCTGTCTGAAGACAGGAATTCCGGGAGTCAGTGAAAATATTCATGTGCGTTCTATTGTAGGCGATTTTCTGGAACACAGCCGTATTTTTTATTTTTATAACGGAGGTATGGAAGAGTTCTATATGGGAAGCGCAGACTGGATGCCGAGAAATCTGGACCGCCGTGTAGAGATTGTTTTTCCAATAGAGGATGAAAAGATCAAGGCGCAGATCATGCATGTGCTGGAGCTGGAATTAAAAGACAATGTAAAGGCCCATATTCTTCAGTCTGACGGAACCTATGAAAAACAGGACAGAAGAGGGAAACAGCCTGTAAATTCTCAGATGGAATTCTGTTGTGAAGCACAGGAACTGGCGGGAAAAAAGAAAAAAGAGCAGAAAGAAAATTCCAGAGTGTTTATTCCGGCTGAGCCTTTAGAGGACTTTAAGGAGGAATAAAGAATCTGGAGTGTAGTCCGGGGGGACGAAAGGGAGACAGAAAGTAATGAAAGATACAAAGAAAACTTTTCTTGAAAGAAAGAATGTAATCATATCATTCAGAAGATATGGAATTGACGCCATGAGCGCTATGGCGCTTGGACTGTTTGCATCACTTCTTATCGGGACGATCATTAATACCATAGGGCAGAATGTAGCCCCGGAAAGTGTGATTTCACAAAGGCTTCTGGAGATAGGAGGTTACGCTACCTCAGTAACAGGACCGGTCATGGCTCTTGCCATCGGACACGCGCTTATGGCGCCGCCTCTTGTGTTGTATTCGCTGGCGGCCGTGGGAGCTGCCTGTAATGCGCTGGGCGGTTCCGGAGGACCTCTGGCAGTGTTTTTTATCGGCATCATTGCCTGTGAAGTGGGAAAGCTGGTATCCAAAGAAACAAAAATTGATATTATTGTGACCCCGGCAGTAACTATTATTACAGGCGACGCCCTTGCAATTATTTTTGCGCCTATGTTTAAATCCGTCTGTGATGCATTGGGCGTATTTATCGGATGGGCCACAAATCTTCAGCCGCTTCTGATGGGTGTAGTGGTTTCCGCTGTGGTGGGAGCGGTTCTGACTCTTCCCATAAGTTCGGCGGCAATCTGTGCAGCAATTGGTCTGGGAGGCAGTGCGGTACTTGCCGGACTTGCTGACGGTACTGTGACAATGGAAATCTGGAACGGACTTTCTTTGGCAGGCGGAGCGGCAACAGCAGGATGCTGCGCCCATATGCTGGGGTATGCGGTATTAAGCTTTCCGGATAACGGAATCGGCGGATTTGTGGCGCAGGGACTTGGAACCTCCATGCTTCAGGTGCCGAATCTGATGAAAAAGCCTGTGCTGTGGATTCCGCCTACCATTACTGCTGCCATCACAGGCGCTCTTTCTACCTGTGTGTTCCAGATGAGGAATAACGGACCTGCAATATCTTCCGGTATGGGAACTTCCGGACTTGTAGGTCCCATTGGAATCATAACAGGCTGGTCAGACCTGCCGAAAGGCTACGAAGCAGGAGCTTTCCAGTGGGTGGGAATGATCCTGATCTGCTTTGTGCTTCCAATTGTAATTACCTGGGTCATCGGAAAGGTGTTCCGGGCAAAGGGGATCATTAAGCCCGGGGACCTGAAGATCGATATGGGCTGATTGCTGTGGAAGCCTGATGAATATATAAAAAATAAAAAGACAGATATCTTATGACAACTGTGAATTTTTCCACTGGTATAATCCAGAAAAGAACAGCAGAAAGGCATAAGCTCTGTCTTTTATTCAATTTATGACTTTTTGGGTTTTAGTTGTCTGTTTTGCCGGGGCAGAAGCGCGGGTTTCCACAGGAGAGAAATTTTCCGGCAGATTCCTGTATCTGGCACTCATCCAGTTTTTGCTTCACTGCTCTACCTCCTCCCAAAACAGATCATTGAGGGTTTTTCCCAGCTCCCGGCAGATGGCTGTACACAGCTTTAGAGAGGGATTATAATCTCCGGCCTCCATCATTCCGATGGTCTGCCTGGTAACGCCGACCTTTTCTGCCAGTTCGATCTGAGAGAGTCCTTTTTCCATTCGCGTAAACTTTAGTTTCAGATTTTTCATCAGTTTCTCCTGTGTTATTTGTTGGCTTTAGTATAATATTGTTTCTATAGAACGTCAATTATATTTTGCATATCATAATTATATATAACTTATGATAGATATATATTGCTTTTGAATATTTTTTTAAAATTTTTTCAAAAAAAGCTTGCATTTTATCGAAACCTGATATATACTAAGCAAGTCGGTTGACGCAGGAGCGTTAAACAAGCAGAGATAAGGCCAGTTGGTCAAGGGGTTAAGACGCCGCCCTCTCACGGCGGAAACACGGGTTCGATTCCCGTACTGGCTGCTCTTAATAAAACCGATAAAACAACAGAATAAGGCCAGTTGGTCAAGGGGTTAAGACGCCGCCCTCTCACGGCGGAAACACGG
>Stewie_p2__coassemble_1334_pt1 | contig 25863 bp, 21 predicted proteins | sample Stewie_p2__metabat2_high_PE_008 | metagenome-assembled genome bin Stewie_p2 | reverse complement strand
AAAAAGATACTGAAAGCAGATTAGGAAAGGAAAATCATTCATGCGTTTGTCGTGGAGAAGTATGAAAAGTGCTTTGATTTTAAGAAAAACCAGTGTATAATGTATGATACACGACTTATGATCGAGGCTTGATGAACGGTAATTCAAAATCAGAATGGACGGCGGAAATAAAAATGGAAAAGTTTATCAATGATTTTATTGAATATCTTCACAATGAAAAAAATACATCCGGAAATACTGAGGTTTCCTATCAGCGGGATCTGAAAAAAATGGCTGCATATTTTGAAAAAAAGGGAATCCTCCACGCAGATGAAGTAACAGAATCGGACCTGAAGGGGTACATCAGTGAAATGAGGAGTGCGGATTTTGCTGCTTCTACCATATCCAGAAATATTGCATCCATCAGAGCCCTGTTTCATTATCTGTTTAAAAAAGGTGTGGTTTCCGGGGATCCTTCTGAAAATTTAAGAGCACCTAGAATAGAAAAGAAAATGCCGGAAATTCTGACTGTACAGGAAGTAGACAGGCTTCTGAGCCAGCCTGATCTCCGAACCGGCAAGGGCATCAGAGATAAAGCGATGATGGAGCTTCTTTATGCTACCGGGATGCGTGTCAGTGAACTGCTGACCCTTAAAACAGAGGATGTGAATTTAAGTTTTGGATATGTGATCTGCCATGACAATGGAAAGGAACGTGTGATTCCCATTGGAAATGTCAGCCGTGATATGCTACAGAAATATATGGATGAGGCAAGAGATCTTTTTGTAAAGAATCAAGGAGAAAACGCTCTTTTTACAAATTGTTCCGGAAAGCCAATGAGCAGGCAGGGATTCTGGAAGATCCTGAAAGGATATGCAGAGAATGCGGGAATCCACAGAGATATTACGCCCCATACACTTCGACATTCATTTGCAGTCCATATGCTGCAGAATGGGGCAGACATAAAAAGTGTACAGGAAATGCTTGGCCATTCTGATATTTCTTCCACCCAGATGTATCTGGGACTGGATACCATAAAAATGAGAGATGTTTATATGAAAGCACACCCCAGAAGCTGAAAGCCGGGGTGTGCTATTTTATAGACTGTAAGTATTAATAAAATCAAAGAATTCTTACATACAGACTGCCACTGTCTGCACTACGGGTATAGCGGACAGGCAGTGGGTGTTGTTTATAGTATCCAGACAGTAGTTTAAAAATATCAGCACATTTCTGCAATCGTATACAGAAGTTGCTCTGTATCTTCCCATCCAAGACAGGGATCTGTAATGGATTTTCCGTAAATATGATTTCCTCCGATTTTTTGATTTCCGGATTCAATATAGCTTTCGATCATCAGCCCTTTTACCAGAGTTTTTAACTCAGGATCTACAAGGCGGCTGTGAAGAACTTCTTTGGCAATACGAATCTGCTGTTCGTACTGTTTATTGGAGTTGGAGTGATTGGTATCAATGATCACAGCCGGGTTGTGCAGATTCTTTTCCTGATATCTTTCCCAGAGAAGACGAAGATCCTCATAATGATAGTTGGGAATCGCCTCTCCGTGTTTGTTTACTGCGCCTCTCAAAATAGTGTGTGCGAGAGGATTTCCTGTGGTTTCTACTTCCCAGCCTCTGTAAATGAAACGGTGTGAGCCCTGAGCGGCAGTAACAGAATTAAGCATTACGCTGAAATCACCGCTGGTAGGATTTTTCATACCTGCAGGAACCTCCATACCGCTGACTGTCAGGCGGTGCTGCTGATCCTCAACAGAACGTGCGCCTACTGCAACGTAGGAAAGCAGATCGGAAAGATAACGGTAATTTTCAGGATAAAGCATTTCATCTGCGCAGGTAAAACCGCTTTCCTGAATGGCTCGGATATGCATTTTTCGGATGGCGACCAGTCCGGCAAGCATATTGGGCTTCTTTTCCGGATCAGGCTGATGGACCATTCCCTTATATCCTTCCCCTGTAGTACGCGGCTTGTTGGTGTACACTCTGGGGATGATCAGGACTTTATCTGAAATTTTGTCCTGAACTTTACGCAGGCGAAGAAGATAGTCGCACACAGCATCCTCATTATCTGCGGAACAGGGACCGATAATGGCAAGAAATTTGTCTGATTTTCCGGTAAATACGTCACGTATCTCCTGATCCCTTTTTTCTTTTAATGTCTGAATGGCAGAGTTTACCGGATATTCGTTCCGGATATCCTCTGGTGTCGGTAATTTTTTGATAAATGAAAAGCTCATAATAATAGTTCCTCCTCGACAATATTATATACGATTCTTTATCTGTTGTCGATACAGAAGCTATTCAAAGCGGTACAGCGCAGCGATATGAAGACCGCTTAAAAGGATTTCGCTTATGAGGATCCCGTAGAGGTAGCCGCGGATTCCCATTACAGGAACTGCAAAAAGTACAAAAGAAATTCTTACCAGAATCCCTGCAGCATTGTGGATCAGACTTCGGATATTTTTTCCAAGACCGTGAAGGATACTGACCAGGGCTGTATTCATATACAAAAAAGGGCAGATAAAGGACATGGTACGGATATAAACCCCTGCAGTGGGGCTGTGAAAGAGAAACTTGCCAAGAAAAGGACCAAAAAGAAAAAATCCTGCCGCACAGATCAGTCCGAGAGTCATACAGCCGGTACAGGCCTTTCCTGTGATATGGCGGATTCTCCTGCGAAAGCCAAGAGCCTGCATTTCTGCCACTGATGGCATGAGCATGACAGAGGCGGAATTTGTAATCGTGGAGGGAAAAAGGATCAGAGGAAGAGCCATTCCTGTAAATATTCCGTAAACGCCCAGAGAATCGGAAGGGGACATGCCATAAAGCTGCAGCCTCTGTGGGATCAGGACTACCTCGATACTCCCAAGCAGTGTCAGAAGCACACGGTTCAAAGTAAGAGGAAAAGAAGTATGGAAAATATCCCTGAGTCTTGCTGTGAAACGGGTTGCATGAAAAAAGGAATACTGTTCACGTGAAAACTCCACTGCGATCATCAGAAGACCGGCAGATGCGGCGAAAAGCTCTGAAATAAGAGCGCCACCTGCGGCAATGGAAGCAGTAAGAGGTCTGTTTTGAGAAATCAGGATATGGCAGATCAGAAAGGAGGAACCTGTCCGTACAAGCTGTTCCAGCAGCTGCAGTCCGGAAGGAATTCCGGTTTTTTTTCTGGCGAAATAATAGCTGTTGATACATGAATGAACAGCGCTTAAAGGAAAACTGAAAGAAATAATACGCAACAGCGGCTCTGTAAGAGGCTGCTTCAGAATCTGACCGGAAAAAAAGCCGGAATTTGTATACAGGATCCATGCAGTTCCCACAGAAAGTGAAAATGCGGTAAGAATTCCTGTACAGAAGATATTTTTTGCTTCTCTGTGGTGTCTCAGGGCAGTCTGAGAAGCAATCAGACGATTCAGGGCAGTCTGTATGCCGGAGGTGGTAAGGGCAAGTACAAGATTCTGCAGAGGAACCATAAGCTGATACAGTCCCAGTCCCTGAGCACCAATAGAATGTGACAGGAATATTCTATAGAAGAAGCCGATGATCCTGCTGGCAAGTCCTGTGCAGGTCAGGATAAAAGTTCCCTTAAAAAAATTCTGTTTTGACATAACAATATCCTGATAACTTTTTGTAAATATATGCAAAAAATAACCTTGACAGAACGGTGAGTATCTGTTACTGTAATTACAGTAAATCCGACAAAAATACTGGGAATTAAAAGAGGTGAGCAGATGAAGCTGTCAACAAGGGCAATATACGGGCTTCGAGCTATGATTGACCTGGGAGTATACAGTGAACAGGAAGCTGTTTCCATTCAGAGTATTGCCGGAAGACAGAATATTTCAGTCAGCTATCTGGAACAGTTAATGGCAAAGCTTAAACGTGCAGGGCTGGTGGAAAGTACCAGAGGCGCATGTGGAGGTTACCGCCTGGGAAGACCGGCAGATGAGATTTCTGTTGGCGATATTCTGAGGATTCTGGAAGGCGGTCTGGAAGCGGCACAGTGTCCGGGTACGTCCCCTGAGGAAAATTGTGAGACAAAGGATATCTGTGTGGCAAAGCTTGTATGGAAGCGGATCAATGACAGTATTACCCAGGCAGTAGATACTCTGATGCTTGGTCAGTTAATAGAAGAAAGCAGAAAAAAACAGGAAGAAAAAATGTAACATTGTTTATTAGTGCAGGAGGACAGAGATTATGAATAAATTGATTTATCTTGACAATGCAGCTACCACAAAGACGGCTCCTGAGGTTGTTGAGGCAATGCTGCCATATTTTACAGAATATTATGGAAATCCATCAAGTGTATATGATTTTGCGGCTCACAGCAAGGAGGCAGTGACAAAAGCCAGAGAGCAGATCGCAGGTGTTCTGAAGGCGAAACCGGAAGAAATCTATTTTACTGCCGGCGGCTCCGAATCTGACAACTGGGCATTAAAGGCTGCTTTTGAAGCATACAAAGCAAAAGGTAATCACATAATTACAACAAAGATAGAGCATCATGCTATTCTTCATACATGTGAATATCTGGAAAAAAGAGGCGCAAAGATCACCTACCTTGATGTAGATGAAAACGGAATCGTCTGTCCGGAAGAGCTGGAAAAAGCCATTACTCCGGAAACAATCCTGATTTCCATTATGTTTGCAAATAATGAGATTGGTTCCATTCAGCCTATCAAAGAAATCGGAATGATCGCAAGAGAGCATGGAATTCTCTTCCATACAGACGCGGTTCAGGCCTTTGGACAGCTTCCTATTGATGTAGATGAATGTAATATTGATATGCTTAGTTCCAGCGCTCATAAGATCAACGGACCTAAGGGCATCGGATTTCTGTACATCCGCAAAGGCGTAAAGATCCGCTCCTTTGTACACGGCGGAGCCCAGGAGCGCAAGCGTCGTGCAGGAACAGAAAATGTTCCGGGAATTGTAGGATATGGCGTTGCGGCAGAGCGGGCACTTAATACAATGGAAGAGCGTACCTCAAAGGAAATTGAGCTGAGAGATTATCTGATCAGCAGGCTGACATCAGAGATTCCTTACGTGAAGCTGAACGGAGATCCGGTGAAGAGACTTCCGAACAATGTGAATGTAAGCTTTCAGTTTATTGAAGGCGAATCCCTGCTTCTGATGCTTGACGGCTATGGCATCTGCGGTTCCAGCGGCTCTGCCTGTACGTCAGGATCTCTTGATCCGTCCCATGTGCTTCTGGCTATCGGACTTCCTCATGAGATCGCTCATGGTTCCCTTCGCCTGACACTCAGCGAAGAGACAACAAAAGAAGATCTGGATTACACAGTTGAAAAACTGAAAGAAATTGTTCAGAATCTGAGAAATATGTCACCTCTTTATGAGGATTTTATAAAGAAACAGAAATAAAAAACTGTATTCAGGATATCTGGATCCTGAAAGAACACAGGGACAGAGATAAAACAGGATATTACCACATAACAGGAGGAAATAAATTATGTACAGCGAAAAAGTTATGGATCATTTTCAGAATCCGAGAAATGTAGGAGAAATTGAGGACGCCAGCGGAGTTGGAACAGTCGGAAATGCAAAATGCGGAGATATTATGAGAATCTTTCTTGACATTGATGACGAAACTCATATTATTAAAGATTGCAAGTTTAAGACCTTTGGCTGCGGCGCTGCAGTGGCAACCAGCAGTATGGCAACAGAGCTTGTGATCGGAAAGACTATTGAAGAGGCGATGAAGGTGACAAATAAGGCGGTTATGGAAGCTCTTGACGGACTTCCGCCGGTAAAGGTTCACTGTTCACTTCTTGCAGAGGAAGCAATCCATGCAGCACTCTGGGACTATGCTCAGAAGAACCATATTGTGATCGAGGGGCTTTCCAAACCAAAATCTGACATTCATGAGGGTGAAGAGGAAGCAGAGGAAGAGTATTAAGAAAAAGGCTGTGACAGACAGAGTTTGGAAATATTCCATAAGGAATAGGACCGAAGGCTGCTGTTGCAGCCTTGCTCTGCTTATATTATAAAGTGATATTGCGAGGTGGAAGTTTGACTGGACTTACAGAGAAACAGGTAAAAGAGAGGATTGAAGCAGGGCAGACCAATGCTGATGAAAATCCCAATACCAGAACCTACAAGCAGATTGTAAAAGAAAATACTCTGACATTTTTTAACTTTCTGAACCTTGTACTGCTTGTTCTGGTTCTTATGGTAGGCTCGTTTAAAAATGCATTTTTTGTATGTATTATCATTATCAATACGCTGATTGGAATCGCGCAGGAGATCCGGGCAAAAAAAACAATTGACAAGCTGGCGATTCTCACAGCCAAAAAGTCCATTGTTCTGAGAGAGGGAAAGAAATGGACCGTTCCTACAGAAGAACTTGTTCTGGATGATATTGTGTGCCTGAAAACAGGAGATCAGGTTCCGGCAGACGCCAGGATACTGGAAGGAAGTCTGGAGGTAAATGAATCTCTTTTAACAGGAGAGGCGGACAATCTTCCGAAGAATCCCGGAGACGAGCTGTTTTCGGGAAGCTTTGTAACCTCCGGTGAGGCTTCATGTCAGATCATCCATGTAGGAAAAGACAATTATGCTTCTCAGATCACCAGTGAGGCAAAGGAATTTAAACGTCATAATTCAGAATTGAGAAACTCTCTGAATATTATCCTTAAAGTCATCAGTATTATTATTGTACCTATTGGCGCTTTGCTGTTTTATAAACAGTATTATATGGTGGGCGACAGCTTCAGGGATTCCATTGTAAGTATGGTCGCAGGTGTTCTGGGAATGATCCCTGAAGGCCTTGTGCTTCTTACAAGCGTTGCCCTGACACTTGGAGCCCTTGTACTTGCAAACAAAAAAACACTGGTACAGGAGCTGTACTGTATTGAAACTCTGGCAAGAGTAGATACGCTCTGTCTGGACAAAACCGGAACCATCACAGAAGGCAGTATGTGCGTGGAGCGTATAGAGCCGTTTATCCGGAGCAGGAAATGCCAGTCATTCGGGAAAAACCGGATGGAAGAAGGAACTTCTGCGGAAGCGTCATCACAGCAGGATGCGCCTGTGACAGAAAAAACCGGACAGGAAGAAGCATCTGGAACGAAAAAAACAGACCAGCCGGAATCTGTAGCAGAAACAGGAAATACAGAAAAAATAACAGAATCCCCTAATGCTGAAAATACAGAAAATGAGAGACGGGAAGAACTGGTTTCAGAAGAACCGAAAGCCGTTGACCTGAAGGAAATCGAAGAGATTATGTGCAGTCTTATGCATGTACTTCGTGATGAGAACGCTACGGCAAATGCTCTCAGGAAGCGTTTTCCTGCAAGACCAGTTATGGCCTGTGAGCATGTGATACCGTTTTCTTCTGACCGTAAATACAGCGGAGCAGTGTTTGCGGAAAAGGGCACTTATCTTATGGGAGCAGTGCAGTTCCTTTTTCCGGAAAATAATCAGGACATGATCCGTCAGGCTCAGAAATATGCCGAAGAGGGTCTGAGAGTTCTTGTTCTTGCTCACAGTCCGGAAAAGTCCGAAGGTACGGAGCTTCCAAAAGACCTGGAGCCGGTAGCGTTTCTGCTTCTGACAGATGTGATCCGTGAGGAAGCACCGGATACGCTGAAGTTTTTTGACAGCCAGGAAGTTGATCTGAAAGTGATTTCAGGAGACGATCCTGTAACTGTAGCAGCTATTGCAAGACGCGCCGGACTGAAAAATGCAGATCAGTATGTGGACGCCACTACACTTCTCACAGAACAGGACGTACAGCGTGCAGTTTCAGAGTACAGTGTGTTTGGTCGTGTAACACCTCAGCAGAAAAAACAGATGGTTCAGGCACTCAAAAGCCAGGGGCATACAGTTGCCATGACCGGTGACGGTGTGAATGATGTTCTTGCGCTGAAAGAAGCTGACTGCAGTATTGCCATGGCTCAAGGAAGTGATGCTGCAAAGAATATTGCAAATGTGGTGCTGCTGGATTCTAATTTTGCATCCATGCCCCATATTGTAAATCAGGGCCGCCGGGTAGTAAATAATATCCGTACCGCAGCATCCATGTTCCTGATCAAAACCATGTTTTCTGTTATGCTGTCCATTCTGACCATCTTTTTTGGAAATGCATATCCGTTTGAACCAATACAGATGTCTCTTATCAGCGCCTGTGCAGTAGGTATTCCAACATTCCTTCTTGCTCAGGAAAACAATTACGATAAGATCGATCATACGTTCCTGAGACATGTATTTCTGAATGCATTTCCGGCAGCGATCACTATAAGCTCCTGTGTGTTTACCATTATGCTGGTATGCCAGAATGTATACCATTCCAATGCCATGCTGAATACAGCTTGTGTTCTGGTAACTGGATGGAACTATATGGCAGCGCTGAAAACTGTGTATGCGCCTCTGAACCGTTACAGGAAAGTGATTATTTATGGAATGCAGTTTATTTTCTTTGCTGCAGCAGTTATTTTCCAGAAGCTGCTTTCTCTTGGCTCTCTGGACTTTGGCATGATCATTCTGGTGTTTATCCTTATGACCTTTGCTCCGGTTCTGATTGATGTGATCACCGGATGGATACGGAATATTTACGCCCGGTCACTGGACAAAGAAAATCCAGGTCCAGTTGCCGCTTTTCTTACAAAACTTCAAAACGGAAAAAATTCATAAATCAACAGGATCCTCTTCAGAGTTGCGGGGGATCCTTTTTTTGAGCGAAAATATACAGGCACGGACAGTTTTTGCGTATGGATACTTACGGATTTTATTATGTAAATTAGGCGTTTGCTTATTTTTATACAAATAATTAAAAAACACAATGTAATCATTGAATATATTAATAATATATGATAAAATCCAAGAAGAAAGGTTGAAATTTATGGAATTTAAACAGTTAGAGTCATATATTGCCATTGTAAAATATAAAAATCTTACAACAGCTGCAGAGTCTCTTGGAATTTCTCAGCCAACGATCAGCATTCATCTGAAAAATCTGGAGGAAGAACTGCATACCAGGCTGATCATCCGCACTGCCAAAAACTTTGAGGTGACCCAGAGAGGACAGGAGTTTTTTGTATGCGCCCAGAATATTCTGAAGCTTCGGGATGATCTGGTGAACAGCTGGAACGGCAGGGAGGCAGAGATCATCCGCATGGGAGTTTCCACGATACCTTCTGCATATATTTTGCCGGAGGTACTGCCTGCTTTTGGAAAAGAACATGAAAATGTATACTTTTCTATTGACCAAATGGACAGCCAGAAGGTGATTGACGAGGTACACAAAGGAACTTATGACCTTGGACTGGTGGGAATGAAAACCGAGGACGAGCTTCTGGCATTTGAGCAGTTTTACCGGGACAGGCTTGTGGTGATCACACCTGTAAAAGAGAAATTTCTCAGAATGAAGGAGCAAACAGAAATGTCTGTGGAAATTCTGTTTCAGGAACCGATGATTCTTCGTGAGGAGGGCAGCGGAAGCGGAAAAAGCGCAGGAAGATATCTGGAAAAAATGGGAATAAAGGAAGAAAAACTTCATGTTGCAGCCAGGATCAATGACCAGGAATCAATAAAAAATTTGGTGGCAGGAGGACTGGGGATTTCCATTGTATCCGAAAAGGCTGTGAAGGATTATGTAGAATCCAGGCGGCTTCTTCAGTTTAGTCTGCCGGAGGAGTTTTCCGGAAGAGAGTTTTATATTGTGTACCAGAAAAACTATATTTTAAAAGAATGTGCAGAGGAATTTATAAAGTTTCTGAAGTCATATCAGAAGTGAGCTGGGTGGCATCGCCATAAAGGGAAAACAGCTTAAAACCGGTGGCGGGGTGGAGAAACAGAAGAGATATCCAGGCACGAAAAAAGGGAGGAGATATGAAATGATCCAGTTACCGAAAAATTTTGAAACTTATGCGGAGGCCAGAAAGGCAGGATTTCTTCGTATGAAACAGTTAAAGGAGTCAGGAAAAAAAGTGGTTGGTATTTTTTGCTCCTTTGTACCTACCGAGTTGATTGAGGCTGCAGGAGGAACAGCTGCTCCTTTGTGTGCCACAAGCGAGGAACCAATACCGGCAGCAGAGGCGGATCTGCCTAAAAATCTTTGCCCTCTTATTAAGGCAAGCTATGGTTTTGCTCTGACAGATACCTGTCCTTATTTTTATTTTTCGGATTTTATTGTAGGAGAAACTACCTGCGACGGAAAGAAAAAAATGTTTGAACTGATGAACAATATCAAGGAAACTTACGTGATGCAGCTTCCGGCAAGAAGAGATGAGGCTGCCCTTGACGCATGGGAAAAAGAGGTGGTACGCTTCTGGAAAAAACTGGAGGATTTTTACGGAATCACCATTACAGAGGAGGATGTAAAAAAAGCCATTCGTCTGAAAAATCGGGAGCGTGAGGTAATGCTTCGTTTTCTGGAACTGGGCAAGTTAAATCCGGCGCCGATTTCCGGATATGAAATGGGAACAAGACTGGACGGTCTTGGTTTTAATCCGGATATTGAGGAACGCTGCAGGATCATTGAGGCAAGAACAGAAGAAGTGATAAAAGACTGGGAAGAAAACTACAGGGGCAAATCATCAAAACGTCCGAGAATACTGATCACCGGCTGTCCTAACAGCGGAATCCGCGAAAAGACTATTAAGGTGATAGAGGAACTGGGAGCGGATGTAGTGGCGTTTGACTGCTGTAACGGTACCCGTGAAAAAGTGGAAAAGGTAGACGAAGCTCTTCCGGCTGCAAGAGCTCTTGCAAAAAAATACCTGAATATCAACTGTTCAGTTATGAGCCCAAATGAAACCCGTATGGATTATATCAGCAATATGATCGACGAGTACCAGGTAGACGGTGTTCTGGAACTGATCCTCTGTGCCTGTCATACCTATTCCATTGAGGCTTATAATGTAAAGAAAACAGCAATGGCAAAAAATGTGCCTTATCTGATGATTGAAACAGATTACTCCAAAGCAGACAGCGGGCAGATCAATACCCGACTGGAGGCGTTCCTGGAGACGATCAGCCAGTTTAAATAAAATCGGAATAAGAGAAAGGTGGATATGATTATGAAAAAAACAGTAGATGCAATGGGAGATGCCTGTCCAATCCCTGTAGTAAAAACAAAAAAAGCAATAGAAGAGCTGAAAGTGCAGGGAGGCACAGTAGAAACTTTTGTAGATAATGAGATTGCAGTACAGAATCTGACAAAGCTTGGAAAGAACTGCGGTTATTCTGTTCTTTCTGAAAAGCTGGAAGAAAAGAAGTTCCGTGTTGAAATCCAGGTAACAGCAGGAGAGTCAGATCAGATGCAGGAACAGGATAATTCCTGTATTCCGGATATGAGACGCAAGAACACGGTAGTGGTAATATCTTCCCAGTGTATGGGAGAGGGCGATCCGGAGCTTGGAACGGCACTGATGAAAAGCTATATTTATACGCTTTCTCAGCAGGATCAGCTTCCGGCTACCATACTGTTTTATAACAGCGGGGTGAAGTTGGCCTGCGAGGAAGCGCCCACACTGGAAGATCTGAAGAGCTTGGAGGCTCAGGGAGTGGAGATCCTTGCCTGCGGAACCTGCCTGAATTTTTATGGATTGTCAGAAAAGCTTAAGGTAGGAAACGTGACAAATATGTATGTGATCGCAGAAAAAATGAGTCAGGCATCCCTGATCATTAAGCCATGATAAGAGAAAAAAAGCCATGTGTGGTACTGACTTTTTCCACTACTACAGCAGCCATGTCCATGGAAAAAAAGTGCGGTCAGCATAAGATACCCGGACGGCTGATTCCGGTTCCGAGAGAAATCACAGCAGGCTGCGGACTTGCCTGGAAAATGCTGGAAGAGGATTATGAAAGTTATAAGGCCCAGGTGAAAGGGCTGGACATTACAGTGGAGCAGAAAGTCAAGCTGAAATTATAAAAATAAGGAAATAGGCGGTCATGGAATATATTGGAATAGACATTGGCTCTACCTGCGCCAAGGTTGCTGTTTTGGATGAAGATGAGAATATCCTTCATCAATCTGTGCAGCCTACCGGATGGAGCAGCGTGGATATGGCAGATCTCATTAAAAATATGCTTCTGGAAAAAGGGATTTGTCCTGAATCCGGAAAAGTTGTGGCTACCGGCTATGGAAGGGTATCTGTGCCTTATGCAGACAAAACTGTAACGGAGATTACCTGTCATGCCAGAGGTGCAGTATGGCTTCATAAGAAAAAAGATATGACAGTCATTGACATCGGAGGACAGGATACCAAGATTATTATTCTGGAAAAAGGCATGGTGAAAGATTTTGCCATGAATGATAAATGCTCTGCCGGAACCGGACGTTTTCTGGAGGTTATGGCAAATACCATGGCTCTGAAACCGGACGATCTCTGTGAACTGGCGCGAAAGGGGAAAGACGTAAAAATCAGCTCCATGTGTACGGTTTTTGCAGAATCTGAGGTGATCAGTCTGATCGGACAGGGAGAAAAAAAGGAAAACATTGCTTTTGCGGTGGTAAATTCGATTGCAGATAAAGTGGCGGCTCAGTGCAGTAAGATGAATGTAGGAACCGGAGAAGTATTCCTTACCGGAGGCCTGTGTGAATGTAGTTATCTGCGGGAAATTCTGGAACAGAAGCTTGGTTCCCCCGTGCTTACGGGACCGGAATGTCGATATGCAGGAGCCATAGGGGCTGCGCTTTGCAGCAGAAATATATAGAACAGAGGAGAAGCGTTATGATATATTTTGATAATGCAGCTACTACCATGCACAAACCGGAAACGGTGATCCATGCAGTGGCGCAGGCTTTAAATTCTCTGGGAAATGCAGGAAGGGGCGTCCATGAGGCGTCCCTTGATGCATCCCGGAATATTTATGGAGTCAGAGAAAGAATTGCAGAATTTTTTCACGGAGAGGATCCGTCCAGGATTGCTTTTACGTCGAATTCTACAGAGAGCCTGAATATTGCCATCAAAGGAATCCTGAAATCAGGAGACCATGTAGTTACTACGGTCCTGGAACATAATTCTGTGCTTCGGCCTCTTTACGAGATGCAGGAAAAAGGCGTGGAAGTGACAATCCTTCCCTGTGATGAGTACGGAATGGTCTATCAGGAGGATTTTATCCGAGCAGTCCGTCCCAATACAAAGGCATTTATCTGTACTCATGGATCAAACCTGACAGGAAACATGCCGGATATTCAAAAAATCGGTGCAGCAGCCAGAGATAGAGGAATTCTTTTTGTGGTGGATGCTTCCCAGACTGCCGGAGTATTTGATATTGACGTTCAGAAGATGAATATTGATATTCTCTGTTTCACCGGACACAAAGGTCTTCTGGGCCCCCAGGGAACGGGCGGTATGTATGTGAGAACCGGGGTGAATGTCCGTCCGCTGAAATCCGGCGGAAGCGGAGTGAAGACCTTTGAAAAAAAACATCCTTCCCAAATGCCAACTGCTCTGGAGGCAGGAACCCTGAACGGGCATGGTCTGGCAGGACTTGGAGCAGCCGTGGATTATCTGAACCAGCAGGGACTTTCCTTTATCCGAGAAAAAGAACAGGCGCTGATGAAGAAGTTCTATCTGGGAGTTAGGGATATTCCGGGAGTGAAGGTTTATGGAGATTTCCGGAATATGGATCGCTGCGCCATAGTAACTTTGAATATCAGGGATTATGATTCCGGGGAAGTAGGCGATGCCCTGTATAATGATTATGGAATTGCCACAAGAGCAGGGGCTCACTGCGCCCCGCTGATGCACCAGGCGCTTGGGACCACAGAGCAGGGAGCAGTACGATTTAGTTTCAGCCATTTCAACACAGAAGAAGAGATACAGAGAGGGATAGAAGCAGTCAGGGAACTGGCGGAGTGACAAGGTGAGAGTAGTGTCTGTTACAAAGACTGTGAGCATATAATAAAAAGTCCGGAGCTCGTTTTGGGAAAACCGGACTTTTTATTGTTAATGAATCAGAATTTTTTACTGGTAAGTGAGGCTCATAATAATTCCCTGTGGATAATCTCCGTATTTTTCTCCAAAAATGTTTACGCCGCCCATATGGACTGCGTCCTCTTTGACTTCGATTCTCAGAGAAATATAAGGTCTTTCTGCTATTGACAGATCTTCAAGAGAAATATTCTGGCGAATAAGGTTACCGTCAAGATATACGCCGTTATTTCTGACAGAAAAAGTTTTTAATATTCCATACTGAGTATTTCCATTGGGCCATGCAGGAGGAGTGAGTTTTCCTCGTCTGGCGCCGAAGTCACCGGGACAGTGATAGACACCGACTTCCAGATCATTTACGGAAACAGTAATATCAGAGGGCCAGTTTTCGAGAAAACCAGGAGCTTCTGAGCATAATTCCATGCAGAAGGAAATCTCCTTCAAAGGGATCAGGGGATTATAAATATTTGGAAATCGGTATTCAATGTACCCGGAGCAGAACCAGATAAGCTGAGCATTGACTCGTTTTGGTGAATAAAAAGTTACGGAGGTGTCACAGGCGTCGATCATACCATGTTCATCGGCCAGTCCGCAGGTGGGATTTACATTGCAGTCGGTAAAATTTCCGATAGGCATATTCACAGAAATTGTTTTATTTTCAGAGTCGGCGTCAGCATCAAAAGTTTCAAGATGAAGAGACTGTACGCTGCAGATACAGACACGCATAGAACCGTGTATTCCAGGTTGGCTTTCTGTAACAATAAGTTTTGCTTCTTCCAATGTTTTGATATGTAAAGCGGCAGAGGACAAAGGAATGTTTAAAAGAGTAGAAATTTCCTGAAGAGACCTGGAAGTATTTTTTAGCATATCCAGAATTTTCAGTCGTACCGGTGAAGAGAGCGCTTTACCTATCTTGATGATACGTTTCTGATGTTCGGGATTGCTGAGATGAAGATAGATATTTCTTTCTCCAATGATTCTGACTGTTCTTTTTTCTTTTCCTGCCATATGCTCCTCCTGATAAATACATATTTGGTTAAAATAAAGTATCTTTCTTACATTTTTCTTAATTACTCCATATTTTTATTATAACATTTATTACATAAAAAATAAAGTAAATATGCAGATTTTACAAATAAAACAGAATAAAATTGAGTAAATAGCTGAAAATAAATGGATATACAAAAACTATATTGTAAAAAATGACAAAATAGTATAACATAATTATTGTAATAAAAATAAAAACATTTGGGAGGTATTAAAATGAAAAAACGGATGGCTTTATTTATGGCAGCGGTTACAGCAATTTCTACAATGGGGATAGGAACAACAGTTTATGCAAAAGAAGAAACAGAACAGGTACTTGATGGAAAAACTGTGGGATTTGCTCAGACAGACAGTATGTCTGCATGGCGAACCACAGAAACAGACAGCATTAAAGAGTACGTTGAAAAAGCCGGCGGTGAGCTGATTGTTAAGGACGCAGGAGGAGATATCGCAACGCAGGAATCCGATATTCGTGATCTGGTTGCTGCAGGAGTAGATTATCTGGTTGTGGCGCCGTTAGAGGATAATGGACTTCAGGGAGCTCTGGAAGAGGCAATGGCAAACGAGATTCCTGTGATCCTGGTAGACCGTACTATTGAAGGAGAGGCTGGCACTCATTATACAACTGCGATTATGTCAGACTTTGTATGGGAAGGAGAGCAGTGTGCAAAAGCGCTTATGGAAGCGCTTCCTGATGGAGGAAAAGTTGTAATTATCAACGGAGGTTACGATTCATCTACTTCTACAGATCGACAGGAAGGATTTGTAAATGCCCTTGATGCGGATAAGTATGAGATTGTAGCGGAGCAGGATGGAGAATGGCTGATGGACAAAGCCCAGGCTGTAATGGAAAATATCCTTCAGGCTCAGGGAGAAGAAAATATTGATGCAGTATTCTGTGTGACAGACGATATGGTGCAGGGAGCTATGAATGCTATTGAGGCAGCAGGACTGAAGCCGGGAGAAGACATTCTCACTCTGGGAATCGACGGAACCAGGGCAGCATTCGAGGCAGTAGAAGAAGGAAAGCAGCTTGCTTCCTGTACATGTACCCCATATTTTGGAGAAATTGTACTGGATACCATAACCAAAATAAGCAATGGAGAAGAAATTCTGGAAGCAATTACAAATGAAGATACACTTTATACAAAAGAAAACGTGGATGTAGAACTTGGATTCTAAGGTTTATCAGTAAAAACGGATGGAGCTGCGGTGGAGTATACAGGCTTTGCCGCAGCTTTCTCTGAGAAAAGGAGCGTTTTATGAGTGAAGCTTTACTTGAAATAAAAGGACTGGAGAAAACGTTTCCCGGTGTCCGGGCTTTGAAAGGTGTACAGCTCACTGTAAATAAGGGGGAAGTGCATGGACTTATGGGAGAAAATGGAGCAGGCAAATCTACATTGATCAAGGTTATTACAGGCATTTATCAGAAAAATGGAGGAAGTATTCGATTTGATGGAGAGGAAATCAATGCGGCAACACCAATGGAGGCCAATGAAAAAGGAATTTCTACAATCTATCAGGAATTAAACCTTATTCCGTTCCAGACGGTTTATGAAAATCTGTTTGTTGGCAGAGAACCCAGAAACAGGTTTAAAGCAGTGGACAGGAAAAAAATGATTTCAGAAGCTGCGCGTATTTTGAACGAACTGGGTATAGAGATTGATGTTACGAAACCGCTGAAAGAGTTTTCAACTGCTGTTCAGCAGATGGTGGCTATTGCCAGGGCTATCAGTATTCAGGCAAAATTGGTTATTATGGATGAGCCGACATCCTCTCTGGATAAAAATGAAGTTCAGGTTTTATTTGATATTATCCGTAAATTAAAAAAACAGGGAATCAGCGTTATTTTTATCAGTCATAAGCTGGATGAGATCTTTGAAATCTGTGATCGTCTGACTGTATTTAAAGATGGGGAATATGTTGGAGATTATGATATAGAAGAACTTGATCAGTTCAGACTGATTTCACTGATGGTGGGAAGAGAAACAAAAGTTCTGGAGCGCAAAAAACAGGACTATACGTTTAAGGATGCTGATACAGCAGTACAAATGAAAAACATACATCAGGGAATGCGACTAAGTGGAGTAGACATTGAAATCCGACAGGGAGAGGTTGTTGGTCTGGCGGGGCTGCTTGGTTCAGGACGGACAGAGCTGGCGCAGGTATTGTTTGGAATGAATCCTCCGGATGCCGGAGAAATCTTCTGGTGGGGAGAGAAAGCAGAAATTCATTCTCCGTCAGACGCTATAAAAAAAGGAATGGGATTCTGTACGGAAGACCGTAAGGTAGAAGGGATTATTCCGCATCTGTCTGTCAGGGAAAATATGACAGTGGCGCTGCTGCCAAAACTGAGTACGGCAGGATTTATAAAAAAGAAAGAGCAGGATAAGATTGTACATAAATATATAGAACGTCTGAAAATAAAAACTCCGTCTCCGGAACAGGCAATCTGCAATCTCAGTGGTGGAAATCAACAAAAGGTATTACTTGCCAGATGGATGTGTATGAATCCAAGGCTGATGATTCTGGACGAACCGACTCGTGGAATTGATGTAGGCGCAAAGGCAGAAATCGAAGAACTGATTCAGGAATTGTCAGCGGAGGGTGTTTCGGTTTTAATGATTTCTTCGGAAATTGCAGAACTGGAACGTAACTGTGACAGGGTTATTGTTATGCGTGACGGCAAAGTGGCCGGAGAAGTGACAGGTCAAGAAATCAGACAGGACAGGATTATGGAAATCATTGCAAGTGGAAGTGAGGTGAGCTGCCATGGCTAAAACAAAAGAGGATTATCAGCAGATGATAAAACAGTACAGTGCGGTTGCGATGCTTTTATTTTTTATCATATTAAATTCAGTGTTTACACCTAATTTTTTCAGAATGGGTACTTTAAACAACATCATTACCCAGATATGTCCTACTGTTCTGTGCGGTATGGGAATGACACTGGTCATTTCCACTGGAGGAATTGATATTTCTGTGGGCTCTGTAATGGCTCTTGCAGGCGTTATGACGGCAAAGTTTATGCCGGAAACTGGCATTATTCCAGCGGTTTTACTGGCAGTGGCAGCATCTGTTCTGGTTGGATGCATTGCAGGATTTTTTGTGGGAGTTCTGGATCTTCAGGCAATGGTAATTACTCTGGGTCTTATGCTGGGAGTTCGCGGAGCAGCTCAGGTATTGTGCGATGGCAGAGATATCTACTTTAATAAACTGGGAGATGTAGGAAAGCAGCTTAGTCTGATGGGAACTTATAAGATTGGCGGAATTATTCCGATACAGATCATTCCGATTCTTATTTTTGTTATAGTTGTATGGATCATAGTCGAAAAGACAGTCTTAGGAAGACAGATTCAGGCTGTGGGAGATAATAACAAATCCAGCGCTCTTGCCGGTATCAATACATCGGCTGTTATGATGGCAGTATATGGATTCAGTGGCTTCTGTGCTGCATTTGCAGGAATATTTCAGGCGGCAAAGGTTTCAGTAGCGGCCGGAAGTTCACTTGGTCAACTGGCAGAACTGGACGCTATTGCGGCTGTTGTTATCGGAGGAACGCCTATGAGTGGGGGAAAAGCTCATGTAATAGGAACACTGATAGGCGCTCTGATCATGCAGATGATTACACTCACCTGTGTTATGAATAACATTCCAGATCAGTATGCACAGGTATTTAAGGCGGCAATTATTGTATTCGCAGTGTTTATTCAGAGGGAACAGACAAAATAGGGAGGTGCAAAATGAAAACAGTCAGAAAAATTTATAATTCTTTTTATTCAAAAAGCACCATTCTGGCATTTGTGCTTCTGGTGGTGATTTCCAGCATTATCTTTTTTGACAGAGGATTTCTTTCTCCGGCGAATATTATTAATATTTTGATGAAAGTGGCAAAAAACGGAGGATTTTTGGCACTGGGAATGACATTTGTAATTCTGTGCGGAGAAATTGATCTTTCTGTGGGAGCGGTTTTCGCTCTTAGTGGAGTAGTAATGGGATTGGTTGGACAGGTGAATCCTGTTCTCGGAATTGTGTGTGGAATTCTTACAGGCGTTGTTTCAGGCTGGTTGATTGGATTCATGGTAACAAAGATGAGGATTTCTTCCTGGATTGCATCATTGGCTATGCTGTTTGCCCTGAGAGGTGTGATCCTGATCATTGCAAAAAGATCTGTTCCTATAGAAAAGGGAATCATGAGATTTGCTGACCTTAAATTTATAAAAGGGGTAATTCCGGGAGCGAAAAGCGGAATTTCTATTTTGATCCCCCTTCTGTTTCTGGTGACCTTTCTTTGTATGTATCTGGCAAAAAATACTAAATTCGGAATAGGGATGTATGCGGTAGGAGGAAACGGTGAAGCTGCCAGAATGATGGGAATCGATGTAGACAGAATAAAAATGAAAGCCTTTATCTGCTGTGGAGCGATTGCTGCCTTTTCCGGAGTCCTTCTTGCGTCAAGCAGCGGAAGCGCTACGCTGAGTGCGGGAAACATGTATGAAACTTATGCGATTGCTATGTGTGCTATTGGCGGAGTAAAACTTACAGGTGGAGAAGGAAGATTCTCAGGAGCTTTTTTTGGAATTATGATTTATTTTATCATCAATACTATTTTTACATATCTGCCTACAGATATATTCACAGTGCATTGGCAGTCTATTATTATGGGAGCGCTGGTACTGATTTCTGTCGGGGTACAATCGGAAAAGCTTCAGAAGTTTAAATTAAGAAAAAAACAGGTGGATGAAATATGATACAGCTGGAAACACAATGGAGTAATACTGTTAATAAAGAACATGTATGGGAAGAGTATCCCCGGCCAAATATGGTAAGAGACAGTTATCTGAATTTAAATGGGGAATGGGACTGTTGCATTAATCGTGAAAATACAACGGATTTTTATGATAAAAAGATCCTGGTTCCATTTTCACCGGAAACTAAATTATCAGGTATACAGAAAATTGTCCAACCGGAGGAATTTCTTCATTACAGAAAATGTTTTACATTGCCGGATGGTTTTATAAAGGAAAAGGTACTGCTGCATTTTGGAGCAGTGGATCAGGAGTGCCATGTATATCTGAATGGCAGGCCGCTTGGAACAAATAAGGGGGGATATCTGCCGTTTTCTTTTGATATTACAGAACTTCTGACCGATGGAGAAAATGTTCTTACTCTTTGCGTAAAGGATATGACGGAAAAAGCTCCCCATGCAAGAGGAAAGCAGAAACTTGTAAAAAAAGGAAAATATGGCTCACTTTTTTATACGCCTCAAAGTGGAATCTGGAAAACTGTGTGGATGGAAAGTGTTTGTAAACATTATATAGAATCAGTTAAAATCACCCCGATGTTTGATGAAGGAAAAGTGAAAATTCGTGTGCTGCCGAAAGAAAAAAAGAACATGGATCCAGAGACGGTAAGTATACGGATTTATGATGGTAAGAATCTGATCGCAGAGGCGAAAGGAACGGAAGGAAAGTCGATCAGTATCCCTCTTGGAGATTTTCGTCCATGGTCTCCGGACAGTCCGGTTCTTTATGATGTGGAAATCCGAATGGGAGATGATTTTGTAAAATCCTACTTTGGTATGCGTAAATTTTCTACTGGAAGAGATAAAAAAGGAATTCTCAGATTTTATCTTAATAACAAGCCGTTCTTTTTTAATGGAGTTCTGGATCAGGGATACTGGCCGGAGGGACTTCTGACAGCACCATGTGATGAAGCGCTTATCTATGACATCGTTAAGCTTAAAGAGATGGGATATAATACGATACGAAAACATATTAAAATTGAACCGGAACGATTTTATTACCATTGTGACAGACTGGGAATGATTGTATGGCAGGATATGCCCAATGGAGGCGGAGACTATAATATGATATTTGTAACATATCTTACCAATGCCTTTGACTGGTTTGCCAGAGGGATTAAAGACAATCATTATTCATGGTTCAAAAGAAAGGATGCCGAGGGAAGAAAACAGTATTATAAGGATCTTACAGGAATGATTCGTCTTCTTTATAATTATCCCTGCATTGCAGTATGGGTTCCGTTTAATGAGGGATGGGGACAGTTTGATGCAAATAAAGCAACTGCTCTGATCCGAAAGAAAGATCCTGGTCGCCTGGTGAATGAAGCCTGTGGGTGGTTTGATCAGAAGGGCGGGGATATGTACAGTATTCACAATTATGTGAGAAAACTGAAGGTGAAACCTCAGGATCGCGTAGTGGCATTGACAGAATATGGAGGATATGCTTATCCTGTAAAAGATCATATGGCATGCCAAAAAGAATTTGGATATCAACATTATCATTCCAGAAAAGAACTGACAGATAATTACAGGAGACTGTGGGAAGAAGAAATTTATCCTAATCTGAAAAATGGACTGTCCAGTGCTATTTATACTCAGACCAGTGATATAGAGGAAGAGATAAATGGCGTGATGACTTATGACCGAAAGGTGGATAAGCTGATTCCGGAAGAGGTTTATAAACTGAATCAGAAACTATATCGGATTTTTGAGGAACTGACAAGTTAAAAGCAGACAGAAATGGGCGGTGAAAAAACTCAAACGAGTTTTTTCACCGCCCATTTTCCGATTACAGAGTTGATAAACAACTGGCAGCAGAGCTGATTATTTTTTCCTGCAAAGCCAGAAACAGCTGAAAGCAGGAATCTGAACGCCCTTGGCTTCCATTTCTCGTCCGGAGATCAGGTCTGTATATATTCCGTCTTCTTCATTGATCCATGCAACTTTATCGTATTCACTGAAGTTATAAAGTCCAATGAATTTTTCTTCTTCGTTTTCACGTACAAGTGCCAGAATGGAAGAATCCCAGGTGTCGATTGTACGAAGAGAAGCCTTGCTGCTAAAGACAGAGTGAGCTTTTCTGAGCTTTTCCAGATGATCAAGCGCAGGAAACAGTTTTCCCTGTACGGTTTCTGGTCTGTGACGGTTTTCGGCAAGATCCCAGCGGAAATCACCTCTGTGGAGATAGCGGGAATCAGATGCTTTTTCAGGATTTTCTTTGTAGGAATAGTCATTTAACTGACCAATTTCGTCGCCGCTGTAAATAACAGGGATGCCTGATTGAGAAAGCATAAAAGCGTGGAGAGTGATGTCATAGCGGATTCCTCTGTTTACCCCTTCTTCATTCCCCTCGAATCCAAAGCGTTCAATACCGCACAGAGAGGCTGTTGTTCCACACAGACGGGCATCTCCCAGGCGCGGATCATCATTGTACAGCTCTCCCCTTGCAAAAGAATCAGGATAGCTTCCTGTCAGGAAAGCATTCAGGTATTTTTTATGAGGGATTTCCTGGATACCAAAGTTACTCAGAAAATCATAATCCAGCCCCCAGCCAATGTCATCATGACAGCGGAGATAATTCTGAAATACATAATCCCGTGGCAACTCGGCAACAAGATCAAGCTGACGGCGCAGAAGAGAAACATCTCGTGTGGCAACGGTATGCCAGGTTGTTGCCATGGTTGTTACATTATAAAGAAGATGACATTCTGGCTTTTCAACAGTTCCAAAATAAGGAACCACCTTTTCCGGAGACATGACAACTTCTCCAAGAAGAAGCACACCCGGGCATACGATTTCGCAGATCATACGCATAATACGGACAATGGTGTGTACCTGAGGAAGATTTCTGCAGTTTGTTCCCAGCTGCTTCCAGATATAGGGAACTGCGTCAAGACGTATAATATCAACCCCCTGGTTGGCAAGATAAAGCATATTAAAGATCATTTCGTTAAGAACTACTGGATTTCTGTAATTCAGATCCCATTGATAGGGATAAAAGGTAGTCATAACATGTTTCCGGATATCATCCAGCCAGGTAAAGTTTCCAGGCGCCGTGGCAGGGAATACCTGAGGACAGGTTTTTTCATATAAGGAAGGAATATCATAGGAATCGAAGAAGAAATAACGATCCTGGTATTCTTTTTCTCCGGCACGGGCGCGCTTTGCCCATTCATGCTCTTCTGAAGTATGATTCATAACAAAGTCAAGACATATATTGATTCCCCGCTTATGACATTCAGAAGTCAAATGAGAAAATTCTTCCATGGTCCCAAGCTTTTTCTGAACAGTACGGAAATCAGATACGGCATATCCACCATCACTGCGGCCTTCAGGGGACGCAAGAAGAGGCATCAGATGAAGATAATTGATATTACATTCCTGTACATAATCAAGTCTGCTTTCCAGGCCCTTCAGAGTTTTGGCAAAAGAATTGACATACATCATCATTCCTGTAAGATCATTACGCTTATACCAGTGAGGATCTTTTTCGCGGGAAAGGTCAGAAGCTTTTAATTCTGCAGTTCTTGTGTCATAAAAAGTTTTCAGCCCCTTCAAAAGCTGGGAAAGATGCTCCATAACAAGAGGATCATCCTGATAAAGTTCGCAGTACAGCCATTTCAGTTCATCCATATGATGCATCAGACGGGCCTGATACACAGCATCATCCCTTTCCATGGCAGAGATTTTTGCGGGTTCCGTCTTTTTTGTTTCGACCTTAACAGGCTCGATTTTGGAGGTAGAAACTTTAATGGGTTCTGTCTTTTTTGTTTCGACCTTAACGGGTTCAGCTTTGGAGGTAGAAACTTTAATGCGTTCCGTCTTTTTTGTTTCGACCTTAACAGGCTCGGTTTTGGAGGTAGAAACCTTAATGGGTTCTGTCTTTTTTGTTTCGACCTTAACAGGCTCGATTTTGGAGGTAGAAACCTTGATGGGTTCCGTCTTTTTTGTTTCAACCTTAACAGGTTCTGTTTTTTTTGTTTCGATTTTAATTTGGGGGGCGCTGACCTGTGGAGCGGTGGAAACGATCTTTATACGTTCTGCCTCAGTCCTTGCGGCAGCTTTCTTTTTCTGGAGTCTTTTTTTTGCCATATTCATTCTCCTTTGCTTATTATGCAGAATCAACTTTATGTTCCATAAATGAAAAAATGGATTTGCTGATTTTTTAGTGCAATTGATGGTTATAAAATGTAATTTGTCGCCTGCTTCGGAGTATTGTCTGACAGGTTTTATGGTAATCTTACAAGTGTAGAAGAGAAATGTCAAGTATACTCAGAGAAGGTTTAGCAGTGAAAAAATTAGGACTGTTTACGAGTGGTATTCTGAAGGGGATTTTTAGTGTGCGCCATGAGATGCACATTTCTAATGGGTGAGTAAGAAACCCGTCAGAAACAACTTAATACTGGTTTTAAAACTCGTCATTTTGTTGTCAATCTCGTCAAAACAAAGAAAATGACGAGATTGAAATATGGAAAAGCCAGGAGTGGACAGCAAAAAACTTCCTTAATAAACTGCATATACAGGTATCAGATTTTCCGGGGTAGAAAATATACTGCCGGAAAATCTGATCTATTGACTTTGTCAGGAGAGGCTGATAAATTCCGGTGTTCTGTTTTTGAATATCGTATAATATCGGAAACCACAGTTCTTCAGAACCTCGGCTGCTTTATCAAAGGCGAAGGCTATTTTTTCCGGAGAATGGGCGTCAGCACCTACAGTAATGATCTCACCGCCAAGTTCGCGGTAACGGCGGATCACGGCAGTGCAGGGATTAGGCTCTCCAAGTCCATAATGATAACCGCCTGTATTCAGTTCGATTCCGATATTTTTACGGATCAAAGTGCGAAGTATTTCGTCCAGAATGTCCTGATATCGTTCATAGCTGTAATAAAGATTTTTGTTTGGACCGTAGCGTACAATATAGTCGATGTGTCCGTAGACATCCATTTCTGAGAACACATTCAGATTTTCAAGGATCGATTCAAAATATTCCCTGTAGCCCCGGGCCTCTTCCCGATCTTTAAAATATTCGCCGTAATAGGGATCAGAACCGTGGACCACATGGGAAGAGCCGATTACAAAATCAAATGGATACATTTTCAGATGATTTTTTAAATTTTCTTTCAGATGAGGCTGAAGCCCATATTCGATACCCAAATTTACAACAATGCTGTCTTTATATTTTTCTTTCAGAAAAGACAGTCTGTGTGCATATGCGTCAAGACCCAGATGAAAAATCTGCTGTTCCGGGGTGGGAGGATAATCCGGATCCAGATGTTCGGTAAAGCAGACTCCTTCAAGTCCACATGATATAGCGCTTTGGATCATTTTTTCCATGTCTGTGTCGGAATCGGCAGAAAAAGAAGAGTGCATATGACAGTCCCATAAAATGCTGTTTTTCATAGAAACCCTCCGTTATGTATGTTATAAGTCGATTATAGCACAGAGATTTACTTTTTTTGTGATGTTTTTTCCAAAATAGTCTTGAATTTTTGTATGAGATTCGATACAATATGTTCAGGTTGACGTTTCTTTAACAATATAGGGAGCGCCATAATCAACCATTTAATTCATAGGAGGAATTTATCATGGCAGTAAAAGTTGCAATTAATGGATTTGGCCGTATCGGTCGTCTGGCTTTCCGTCAGATGTTTGGAGCAGAAGGATTCGAAATCGTTGCTATCAACGACCTTACTTCCCCGAAAATGCTGGCTCACTTATTAAAATATGATTCTACACAGGGCAGATATGAACTGTGTGACAAAGTAGAGGCTGGAGAAGACTCTATCACAGTTGATGGAAAAGAAATCAAAATCTACGCAAAAGCTAACGCTGCAGAGCTTCCTTGGGGAGAAATCGGTGTAGACGTTGTTCTTGAGTGTACAGGATTCTACACATCCAAAGACAAAGCTCAGGCTCATATCGATGCTGGCGCTAAACACGTTATCATTTCCGCACCGGCAGGAAACGATCTTAAGACAATCGTTTACAATGTAAACCACGAAGGTCTTACAAGCGAAGACAAGATCATCTCCGCTGCATCCTGCACAACAAACTGCCTTGCTCCGATGGCAAAAGCTCTTAACGATCTTGCAGCTATCAAGACAGGTATCATGTG
>Stewie_p2__coassemble_1318_pt1 | contig 26588 bp, 25 predicted proteins | sample Stewie_p2__metabat2_high_PE_008 | metagenome-assembled genome bin Stewie_p2 | reverse complement strand
AAAAAAGATACTGAAAGCAGATTAGGAAAGGAAAATCATTCATGCGTTTGTCGTGTTTTTTTCATTTACCATACTTGCAAAAAGCACAGGAATGGGTTATGATACAGAACGAATGTTTGAAATGAGAGAAAGAAAGGAAATAAGACAGTCATGGCAAAGAAGGAAACGTATGATGCAGGAAGTATTTCCGTCCTGGAAGGGCTGGAAGCAGTGCGGAAACGTCCCGGTATGTATATAGGAAGTGTTTCAAGAAAGGGGTTGAATCACCTTATTTATGAGATCGTGGACAATGCGGTGGACGAGCATCTTGCAGGATACTGCACCAACATCCATGTGGTTCTGGAAAAGGACGGCTCCTGCACGGTTGCTGACAACGGAAGAGGAATCCCTGTAGATATGCATGAAAAAGGCGTTTCTGCAGAGCGTCTGGTATTTACCACACTTCATGCAGGTGGTAAATTTGATAATTCTGCCTATAAGACAAGCGGCGGTCTTCACGGAGTGGGTTCGTCGGTGGTAAATGCTCTGTCCACATATCTTGACATTAAGATCAGCAGAGACGGCTATGTACACCATGACCGTTATGAAAGAGGAATTCCTGCCATTGAGCTGGAGGACGGACTTCTGCCAAAGCTCGGGCGGACAAGGGAGACCGGAACCTGCGTGAATTTTCTGCCGGATCCGGAGATATTTGAAAAAACAAGATTTTCTGCAACGGAGGTAAAAAGCCGTCTTCATGAAACTGCTTATCTGAATCCTGAACTGACTATTCTTTTTGAGGATAAAAGAGGGGATGAAATCGAAGCTGAGGAGTACCATGAACCGGAAGGAATTGTGGGCTATCTTCGTGATCTGAACCATAAATCGGAAGTGTTACATGAGCCGGTTCTACTGAAGGGAGAGGCAGACGGCATTCAGGTGGAGGCAGCTTTCCAGTATACAAACGAATTTCGTGAAAACGTTCTGGGCTTCTGCAACAATATTTACAACGCAGAGGGTGGAACACATCTGACAGGTTTTAAAACTACGTTTACCACGGTGATGAATACGTATGCCCGTGAGATTGGTGTGTTAAAGGACAAGGACGCCAACTTTACCGGAGCAGATATACGAAACGGAATGACAGCAGTGGTGTCCATCAAGCATCCGGCGCCCAGATTTGAGGGACAGACAAAAACAAAGCTGGATAATCAGGATGCGGCAAAAGCTACAGGAAAAGTGCTGGGAGAGCAGCTTGTTCTGTTTTTTGACCGTAATCTGGAAACTCTGAAAACAGTTCTTTCCTGTGCGGAAAAGGCTGCCAAGATCCGTAAAACTGAGGAGCGTGCCAAAACCAATCTTCTTACAAAGCAGAAATATTCTTTTGATTCCAATGGCAAGCTGGCTAACTGTGAGAAAAAGGATCCTTCCCAGTGCGAGATTTTTATTGTGGAGGGAGATTCTGCAGGCGGTTCTGCAAAGACAGCCCGCAACCGGAATTACCAGGCTATTCTTCCAATCAGAGGAAAAATCCTGAATGTAGAAAAAGCGACTATTGATAAGGTGCTTGCAAATGCGGAGATCAAGACTATGATAAACGCATTTGGCTGCGGTTTCTCAGAGGGCTACGGAAATGACTTTGATATCAGCAAGCTGCGTTATGACAAGATCGTGATCATGGCAGATGCAGATGTGGACGGAGCCCATATTTCCACCCTGCTGCTGACTTTGTTTTATCGTTTTATGCCGGAGCTTATTTATGAGGGACATGTATATATTGCTATGCCGCCTCTTTATAAAGCCATGCCGAAAAAAGGCCCGGAGGAGTACCTTTATGATGATAAGGCTCTGGAAAAATACCGCAAAACCCATAAGCCGGGAAGTTTTACCCTCCAGAGGTACAAAGGTCTTGGAGAGATGGACGCAGATCAGCTGTGGGAGACAACGTTAAATCCTGAGACAAGAAGAATGAAGCGAGTGGAGATCGAGGATGCCCGTCTTGCATCCAGTATCACAGAAATCCTTATGGGAAGCGACGTTCCGCCACGTAAGGCCTTTATTTATGAACATGCGGCAGATGCAGAGCTGGATGTGTAAAAAACAGAAACAGCAACAGGATCATAGTTCCGTTTCGGGAACATAGAAACGATAACAGCAATAGGAACAGAGTTCCGTTTTGAGAATACAGAAATAATATCAGAAATGGGAGCAGAGTTCCGTTTCGAGAATATAAAAACAAAATCGGGAATGGATGCAGGAATTCTCTCCCGATAAAATGGCAGTGTCAGAGCTGCTTCAATGGAATGTTTGAAAGGAATAACAGATGGAAACAAAACAGGAAAATATTGTCCGGACAGATTATTCGGAGATTATGCAGAAATCATATATTGACTATGCCATGAGCGTGATTATTTCCCGTGCTCTTCCTGATGTGAGAGACGGACTGAAACCGGTGCAGCGAAGAACGCTGTATGATATGTATGAGCTTGGAATCCGCTATGACAGGCCATACCGTAAATGTGCCCGTATCGTAGGCGATACCATGGGTAAGTACCATCCTCACGGCGACAGTTCTATTTATGAAGCACTTGTTGTGATGGCTCAGGAGTTTAAAAAAGGAAAAACTCTTGTGGACGGTCATGGAAACTTTGGCTCTATAGAGGGAGACGGCGCTGCTGCCATGCGATACACAGAAGCCCGGCTGGAAAAACTGACCCAGGAGGTTTTCCTGGAGGATCTGGACAAAAATGTTGTGGATTTTGTGCCGAACTTTGATGAGACAGAAAAGGAACCCTCTGTACTTCCGGTAAAGATTCCAAATCTTCTTGTAAATGGTGCGGAAGGAATTGCAGTAGGTATGGCAACCAGCATCCCGCCTCATAATCTGGGCGAGGTGATCGATGCAGTAAAAGCATATATGAAAGATGATCAGATCAGTATCAGAGGTCTGATGCGTTATATTAAGGGACCGGATTTTCCTACCGGAGGAATTGTGGTCAACAAGGACGATCTGAAAAAAATCTATGAGACAGGAACCGGAAAGCTGAGGATCCGGGGCAGGGTCACAACTGAGAAGCTGAAGGGCGGCAAAAAGCAGCTTGTGATCACAGAGATTCCTTATACCATGCTTGGTGCAAACATCGGCAAGTTTCTTAATGACGTAGCTTCTCTTGTGGAAACAAAAAAAACTACGGACATTGTGGATATTTCCAATCAATCTTCCAAGGAGGGAATCCGGATTGTCCTGGAGCTGAAAAAAGACACAGATGTAGAAAATCTCACCAATATGCTTTATAAAAAAACCCGGCTGGAGGATACTTTTGGCGTAAATATGCTGGCGGTTGCAAATGGAAGGCCGGAAACTCTCAGCCTGAAGCAGGTGATCGAGCATCATGTAGATTTTCTTTTTGAGGTAACTACGAGAAAATACAATACCCTTCTGGGCAGAGAACTGGAAAAACAGGAGGTTCAGGAAGGACTGATCAAGGCCTGTGATGTGATCGACCTGATCATTGAGATACTCCGCGGCAGCAAAAACCGGGAACAGGTAAAGAAGTGTCTTGTGGAAGGAACTGCCGAAGGGATTCACTTTAAGACAAAGGCAAGTGAGAAAGCGGCGAAAAAACTTCAGTTTACAGAGAAGCAGGCCACAGCTATCCTGGATATGCGGCTTTACAAACTCATCGGTCTGGAGATCGAGGCTCTTCAGGCAGAGTATGAGCAGACTATGAAAAATATTGCTCTTTATAAGGATATTCTGGATCATTATGACTCCATGGCAGAGGTGATCATAAAAGAGCTGGATGCCATTAAGAAAGAATACAGTACAAAAAGACGAACCTCCGTTGAAAATGCAGAGGAAGCTGTTTACGAAGAAAAGAAAATGGAGGAAACAGAGGTCTGCTTCCTGATGGATCGTTTTGGCTATATGAAGCTGATCGACAAAAATGCCTATGAAAGAAATAAGGAAGCTGCCTGCAGTGAGAACCGTTATGTGTTTACCTGTATGAATACGGACAAAATCTGTCTTTTTACAGACAACGGCAAGCTTCATACCATTAAGGCTGTGGATATTCCTCTTGTAAGATTCAGGGACAAAGGAACACCGGCAGACAATCTGAGTAACTATGACAGTGCGGCAGAACAGATTCTTTACGTGGCGCCTGTCAGTCAGATTAAAAATGACACCCTTCTTTTTGTAACAAAAACCTCCATGTGTAAGTTGGTGGAGGGCAAAGAGTTTGACGTTGCCAAGCGCACCATTGCTTCCACGAAGCTTGCGGACGGTGATGAAGTGATCTTTGTGGGAAGCGCCGGGGAAATGGAACAGGTGGTTTTGCAGAGTGTGAGAGGAAGTTTCCTGAGATTCTTAAAGAATGAGGTTTCCACTATGAAAAAGACCTCTATCGGAGTAAGAGGAATGAAACTGGCAGACGGGGATCAGCTGGAGCACGCGTACCTTCTGGGAGGCCATCAGGAGTATACGATCACCTTCCGCGACAAGCCTTATGTACTGAATAAAGTGCGCCTTGCAAAGCGTGATACAAAAGGGGTCAGACCGAGGCTCTGAAATTAATCCTTGCTTTTCCTTATGGAAGGTGCTATGATAATTATAACATGATAACGGATAGCATAAGAGTGGACTTCGGTCCACTCTTTTTGCGAAAGTGATCATACATCGGGAAATGACAGTGTGTGATCCGGCATCCGTATGTGCGAAAGGCAGGTGGAAAACATGAGCAGAAGAGAAGAATACGAACAGAAGGCAGAAGCCCTTCTTGCTCCCATTGTGGAGGAAGCAGGCTTTGAGCTTGTGGATGTGGAGTATGTGAGGGAAGCAGGAAACTGGTACCTGAGAGGCTATATTGACAAGCCGGGCGGCATTACGGTAAATGACTGTGAGGCAGTCAGCCGGAAGTTCAGCGACCGACTTGATGAGGATGATTTTATTGAGGACAGCTATATCATGGAGATCAGTTCTCCCGGTCTTGACAGACCTCTGAAAAAAGAAAAAGACTTTGTCAGAAGCATGGGAAAAGCTGTAGAACTCCGTACCTACCGTCCCATAGAAAAACAAAAAGAATTCAGCGGAATTCTGACTGCATATGATGATAACAGTGTGACGATTGAGGAGGACGGTGCTTTACGCACATTTGATAAAAAGGAAATTGCCCTGATCCGTTTGAAAATCGAATTTTAACAGTGTAGAAAAACAGGAGGAAAGAAGAAAAATGAACAGAGAGTTAATGGAAGCACTGGATATCCTGGAAAAAGAAAAAAATATCAGTAAGGATACTCTGCTGGGGGCTATTGAGCAGTCACTGATCCAGGCTTGCAAGAACCATTTTGGCAAGGCAGACAACGTGCATGTGACCATTGATCCGGAAACATGTGATTTCAGCGTTTATGCAGAGCGTATCGTAACAGATTTTGTTGAGGACCCGGCATTGGAAATCTCTCTTATTGATGCACAGAAGATCAATGCAAATGCCGAGGAGGGAGACACGGTAAGAGTGCAGATCCAGTCCAAAGAGTTCGGACGTATCGCAACACAGAATGCCAAGAACGTGATCCTTCAGAAAATCCGTGAGGAAGAGCGCAAGGTTCTTTACGATCAGTATTACGGACAGGAAAAAGAAGTTGTCACAGGTATTGTACAGCGTATCATGGGCAGAAATGTCAGTGTGAATCTGGGCAAAGCAGACGGAATGTTAAGCGAGAATGAACAGGTTAAGGGTGAGGAATTCCATCCTACTGAGAGAATCAAGGTTTATATCCTTGAGGTTAAAGATACTCCCAAGGGACCGCGTATTCTTGTTTCCAGAACACATCCGGGACTTGTGAAACGTCTGTTTGAATCAGAAGTGGCAGAGGTAAGGGATGGAACAGTAGAGATCAAGAGTATTGCCAGAGAAGCAGGTTCCCGTACAAAGATTGCCGTATGGAGCAATGACCCGGATGTAGATCCGGTAGGCGCCTGTGTAGGTATGAACGGAGCCAGAGTCAACGCTATTGTTGAGGAGCTTCGCGGCGAGAAGATCGATATCATCAACTGGGATGAGAACCCGGCGATCCTGATCGAGAATGCTTTAAGTCCGGCAAAGGTTATTGCAGTTATGGCAGACCCGGATGAAAAAACAGCGCTTGTAGTTGTTCCGGATTACCAGCTTTCTCTTGCAATCGGCAAAGAAGGACAGAATGCCCGTCTGGCAGCTCGTCTTACCGGATTTAAAATTGATATCAAGAGCGAAACTCAGGCAAGAGAGTCCGGCGAGCTGTATGACTATGACGAGGAGTATGAGGAAGACGAATACTACACAGATGAGGAACACAGCGAAGAGGCAGCCGTGGAGCAGGAAACTGAGGATGAGGTGACAGAAGAAGCTTCCGTGGAAGCAGAGGACACCGAAGATACTGCAGAACATGCTGAAGAATCCGGCGAAGAAGAGTATGAAAGCGAAAACTAAAATCCCCATGCGCCAGTGTACCGGGTGCAGGGAAATGAAAAATAAAAAAGAAATGATGCGGGTTTTAAAGACTCCGGAAAATGAGATTCTTCTGGATACTACAGGAAGAAAAAACGGACGGGGTGCATACCTGTGCATTTCCATGGAATGTCTGAATAAGGCAGTAAAGAATCACGGGATCGAACGTTCACTGAAAACAGAGATTCCGCAGGAGGTCTACGAGGACCTGAAAAAGGAGTTTGAAAAGCTTGAAAAACAGCAGTAAAGTTTTATCATTGGTAGGACTTGCCACAAGGGCGGGAAAAACCGTCAGTGGAGAATTTTCCACAGAAAAGTCCGTCAAAACAGGAAAAGGCTTTCTTGTTCTGGTGGCCGAAGACGCGTCAGAAAACACACGGAAGAAATTCCGGGACATGTGCGATTTTTATGAAGTACCGGTTTATGTTTTTGGAGATAAAGAAGAACTGGGAAAATACTGCGGAAAGGAGTTCCGCGCCAGCCTTGCGGTTCAGGATGAAAATTTTGCGAAAGCGATCTTGAAGGAACTTGAGAAATCACAGACCTGAAGGAGGGAATTGCATGGCAAAGATCAGAGTGCATGAGCTGGCTGCCAGAATCGGCAGACAGAACAGAGAAGTCATAGAAGCTTTAAAAGAAAAAGGTGTGGAAGTCAAAAGCCATATGAGCAGTCTTGACGAAGCATCTGTTGCATATATCAACCAGAAATTTTTACACAGGGGAAAGGAGCAGATTACCAAGGTGGATAATTCCAGAACAGAAGAAAAGATGGTAACAGCGAAGCCGGAAGCAGAAAAAGCGGAGGCTCCCAAAAAGAAAAAAAATATTATTCGTGTGTATCACGCACAGAATGCCAGCGATGGAGGCAAAAACAGACCGAAACGTCAGGCACAGGATAGGAAACCGGGGGCAAAAGGTCCACAGGCGGCAAAAGCGCCGAGAAACACAGAGGCAGCGCCAAAGAAACCGGCTGAAGCAGTAAAACGTCAGCCAGAGGCTCCGGCAGCAAGACCGACAGAACAGGCAAAGACACCGGAAACAAAGAACCCGGAGACAGCAGCGCAGAATACAGGAAAGAACAGACCTTCTCAGGAGCAGACAGGAGGAAGAAACCAGAACCGTCAGCCAAGAGAACGCAGAGAGGGAAGCCGTGACAACAATCGTGACGGACGTGACAGAAACCGTGATTTCCGTGGCGGAGACAGAAGATTTTCTGACAACAGAGGCCAGGGACGCCCTCAGGGAGGCGGTCAGGGAAGACCTGCAAGAAATAATGACGGAAGACCGGTAAGAAACGGAGAAGGCGGAAATCGTCCTGCAAGAGGCGGCCAGGGAGGAAGACCTCAGGGTCAGGGACGTCCTCAGGGAGGCGGTCAGGGAAGACCTGACGGAAATAACCGCTTTGCAGGCGGAAATCGTTCCGGCCAGCGTCCGGGAGGAAGAAGAAATGACGGCGACGCAGTATTTACTCCGGAGCTGACAAAGACCTCCAAGGACAGCAAGAGAGAGCGCGACAGAGAAAATAAAAACAAAAAGAAAGATTTTGATAAATCCCAGGGCGGCGGACACAGACCGAATCAAGGCGGAAGACGAAATATGTCCAGACTTCCAAAAGCTCTTCAGAAACCGACTCCGCAGCCGAAACAGGAAGAAAAGAAGCCAGAGATCAAGGAGATTACTCTTCCAGAAAAAATGACGATCCGCGAGCTTGCAGAGGCTATGAAAATGCAGCCGTCTGTAATTGTGAAAAAGCTCTTTATGGAAGGAACCATGGTAACCGTAAACCATGAGATCGATTTTGAAAAAGCTCAGGAAATTGCTCTGGGTTATGACATTATCGCAGAGCCTGAAGAGAAAGTAGATGTGATCGGAGAGCTTCTGAAAGAAGAGGAAGAAGATGAAGCTGATATGGTTTCCAGACCTCCGGTAGTCTGCGTTATGGGTCACGTTGACCATGGTAAAACTTCTCTTCTTGATGCTATCCGTAATACAAGCGTAACAAGAGGAGAGGCCGGCGGAATCACACAGCACATTGGTGCCTATGTGGTAGAAAACGGCGGTCAGAAGATTACTTTCCTGGATACACCGGGACATGAGGCCTTTACAGCCATGCGTATGCGTGGTGCCAATGCAACGGATATTGCAGTTCTTGTTGTAGCGGCAGACGACGGTGTAATGCCTCAGACAGTAGAGGCTATCAGTCATGCCAAGGCAGCAGGCGTAGAGATCATTGTTGCCATTAACAAAATTGATAAGCCAAGCGCAAATGTAGAGAGAGTAAAACAGGAACTTTCTGAGTACGAGCTGATTCCTGAGGACTGGGGCGGAAGCACAATCTTTGTTCCGGTTTCCGCACATACAGGAGAAGGCATTGACACTCTTCTGGAAATGATCCTTCTTTCTGCAGAAGTATGTGAGCTGAAAGCAAACCCCAACCGTGCGGCAAGAGGTCTTGTGATCGAGGCTCAGCTTGATAAGGGCAAGGGTCCGGTTGCCACAATCCTGGTACAGAAAGGAACCCTTCACGTAGGTGATTTTATTGCAGCAGGCGCATGCAGCGGAAAGGTCCGCGCTATGATGGATGATAAGGGACGCAGAGTAAAAGAGGCAGGCCCTTCTACTCCGGTTGAGATCCTGGGTCTGGGAGATGTTCCAAATGCAGGTGAGATCCTGATGTCCTTCCCAAGTGACAAAGAAGCCAAAAACTTTGCAGGAGCCTTTGTATCTGAGAACAAGAACCGTCTTCTTGAGGAAACAAAAGGCAAGCTTTCCCTGGATAATCTTTTTGACCAGATTCAGGCAAGCGATCTGAAAGAGCTTCCGCTTATTGTCAAGGCTGACGTACAGGGTTCTGTGGAGGCAGTGAAGCAGAGTCTTACCAAGCTTTCCAATGAAGAGGTTGTTGTCCGTGTGATCCACGGAGGCGTTGGCGCAGTAAATGAATCTGACGTTTCTCTTGCAGCAACTTCCAATGCCATTATCATTGGATTTAATGTGCGTCCGGATGCTATGGCAAAACAGCTTGCAGATCAGGAAGGCGTAGATCTTCGTCTGTACAGAGTTATCTATCAGGCTATCGAAGACGTGGAAGCTGCCATGAAGGGTATGCTGGATCCGGTATTCGAGGAAAAGGTGATCGGCCATGCAGAGGTCCGTCAGCTGTTCAAGGCTTCCGGAGTAGGAACAATTGCAGGAAGCTATGTGCTTGACGGTATTTTCCAGAGAAACTGTAAGGTTCGCATTACAAGAGAAGGCGAGCAGATCTTTGAGGGCGAGCTTGCATCCCTGAAGAGATTTAAAGATGATGTAAAAGAAGTAAAGGCAGGCTACGAGTGTGGTCTTGTATTTGACGGCTTTAACGATATCAAAGAAGAAGACCGCGTAGAGGCCTATATCATGGTAGAGGTACCAAGATAGGAGTGAGCATAAATGAGAAAAAACAGTATTAAGAATACAAGGATCAACGGAGAAGTTCTGAAAGAATTAAGCTCCATTATCCGTGGGGAGATCAAAGATCCCCGTATTCATCCCATGACATCTGTCATGGCTGTAGAAGTGGCTCCTGATTTAAAAACATGTAAGGCATATATCAGTGTTCTGGGAAATGATGAGGCAAAAAAAGCCACTATCACAGGTCTGAAAAGTGCAGAAGGCTATATCAGACGCCAGCTTGCAAAGAACCTGAATCTCAGAAATACACCGGAAATCCGTTTTATCCTGGACGAATCCATTGAGTATGGAGTAAACATGTCGAAAATGATCGATGAAGTGACCAGAAAAGATGCTTCTTCTGAGAAGCCTGAGGAAGAGTAAGAGGGATAGATATGAAGAACATTTCAGAGGTACTGACCGGTGTAAGGACAATGGGGATCGCCGGACACATCAGACCGGATGGGGACTGTGTAGGTTCCTGTATGGCTCTGTATCTTTATGTGACAGAGCATTTTCCGGAAATTGATGTCAGGATATATCTGGATCATCCCAAGCCTGTCTTTTCCCATATTGACAGAATTGGCGATATCCGTACAGAGGCAGACGGAGACAGAGAGTTTGATCTCTTTGTAACCTGCGACGTAAGCGCGCGGGACCGTCTGGCTGTGGCGGACGAATATTTTGACAGGGCGAAAAAGACCGTGTGTATTGATCATCATGTCAGCAATCCGGGATTTGCGGATATCAACCATGTAAGGGGGGATGTCAGCTCCTGCTGTGAGGTTCTTTACGGACTTCTGGATGCAGACAAGGTGAACCGTCCGGTTGCGGCGGCCATTTATACAGGCATGATCCATGATACTGGTGTATTCCAGTATTCTTCTACCTCTCCGGAAACTATGAGGATAGCCGGAGAACTGATGAAAACAGGATTTGAGTTTAACAGGATCATTGACCAGTCTTTTTATGAGAAAACCTATATTCAGAATCAGGTTATGGGCAGGGTGCTGGCAGAAAGCATTCTGATTATGAACGGCGCATGTATCATCGGTTATCTTCGCAAAAAAGACATGGAATTTTACGGCGTGGACGGCAAGGATCTGGACGGTATCGTCAGTCAGCTGCGTCTTACCAAAGGCGTGGAGGTTGCCATGTTCCTTTATGAGACAGAAACTCAGACTTTTAAGGTTTCGTTGAGATCCAATGGTCGCGTGGATGTCAGCAAGATTGCAGTATATTTTGGCGGAGGCGGTCATACAAGAGCTGCCGGCTGCGATCTTCAAGGTTCCATGTATGATGTGATCAACAATGTGACAAGAGAGATCGAGCGCCAGATCTGCGGGGAGAAAGTCAGATGATGGACGGAGTTCTGATCGTAAAAAAAGAAAAGGGGTTTACCTCCCATGATGTGGTGGCAAAGCTCCGGGGAATCCTGCGAATGAAAAAAATCGGCCACACAGGAACTCTGGATCCGGAAGCAGAGGGGGTTCTGCCGGTTGTTCTCGGTAAGGCCACCCGGCTTGTGGATATGCTGACAGAAAAAGAAAAAACCTACGAGGCTCTTCTGCATCTGGGAATTGAAACAGATACTCAGGACATGACGGGAAGTGTACTGAGGGAGCTTCCTGTTACAGTTACGGAAGAGGATGTAAAAAAAACAGTGGAAACCTTTCTGGGAGAGCAGCAGCAGATTCCGCCCATGTATTCTGCATTGAAAGTGGATGGAAAAAAACTGTATGAACTTGCCAGAGAAGGGAAAACTGTAGAACGTAAGCCAAGAACTGTATATTTCCGGGAGATTAGAATACTGGAAATGGAACTTCCTCTCGTAAGGATTTCTGTTACCTGCAGCAAGGGTACTTATATCCGTACACTTTGTCACGATATTGGACAGAAGCTGGGCTGCGGAGGCTGCATGGAAGAACTGCTCCGCACAAAGTCCGGTCAGTTTTCACTGGAAGACAGTCTGACTCTCGGGCAGATCCAGACGCTGGCAGATCAGGGAGAGATAGAAGAACATCTGATTGAAATCCGGGAAATTCTGGGAGAGTATCCTGCTCTTTCCGGTAAAAAAATGGCAGACAGACTTCTAAAAAACGGAAATCCTGTAACAGAAGTGCTGGTTGACGGCAGTTACAGAGACGGATGGGTGCGGATGCACACAAGTGAAGGTGAGTTTATCGGAATTTACCAGTGGCATCCGGCAAGTGAAGCCTATCGTCCGGTAAAAATGTTTTTATAATATATGCATCAGGAGTAGGACATGGAATACATGAGAATTGAAGATCAGTTTCCCAGACTGAACAACAGTGCGGTAACGCTGGGGAAATTTGACGGTATTCACCGGGGACACAGGAAACTGATGGAAAAAATCCTGGAGCAGAAAAAAGAAACCGGAGCCCAGGCGGTTGTTCTGGCCTTTGTTTCTGACAGAAAAACAGTTCTTACAAATTCAGAACGAAGAGATTTTCTGGAACACATGGGAGCAGATATCCTGCTGGAATGTCCTTTGACCGGCGCCATCAGACATATGAAAGCGGAAACCTTTATCCGTCAGGTGCTGGTTGGAGCTTTGCAGGCATCTTTTGTGACTGTGGGAGAGGATTTTCGTTTTGGCTTTGAGCGAAAAGGGACACCGGAACTTCTGAAAAAATACGGTGGCAAATATGGATTTGAGGTGGAAATTCTTTCCAAGGAGATGGACGGTTCCAGAAAGATCAGCAGCACCTATATCAGAGAGGAGCTTGCAAAGGGCAACATGGAAAAAGTATCCTCGCTGCTGGGATTTGACTATTTTGTTTCCGGGATCGTGGAGCATGGAAGAGGAATGGGGCATCGGGAATTTTTTCCTACTGCCAACCTGATTCCCATGCCGGAAAAACTTCTGCCTCCTAACGGTGTCTATATTACTTTGTCCAGCTTCGGACAGGAGATTTATCCGGGCATTACCAATGTGGGATATAAACCAACGGTAGGGGAAAACTTTATTGGAGTGGAATCCTATCTTTTTGACTGTGAAAAAAATCTTTATGGAAAAAACTGTACTGTAGAATTCAGGAAATTTCTCAGAAAAGAACAAAAATTTTCTTCCTATGAAGCTCTGAAAGAGCAGATACAGAAAGATATCCGGATGGGTGAGGAATACTTTCGCAGAGGCTGAAAGGTTCTGAACAGTCACAGGTGTCTTCTGTACGAGGGGAAACATTGATAAAAGGAGAATATACAAGGGAGAACAGAGAATGGCAGGGATTATTCTAGGTTTGATGGGCGGCCTTGGTATGTTTTTGTACGGCATGAAGCTTATGAGCGACGGGCTGGAAAAAGCAGCAGGGGCCAAAATGAGAAGTATTCTGGAGTTTTTTACAAAAACTCCGCTCAGAGGCATTCTCGTCGGAACATTTTTTACGGCGGTGATCCAGTCCTCAAGTGCGTCTACTGTTATGGTAGTCAGCTTTGTGAACTCCGGTCTGATGAATCTTTATCAGGCGGCCGGAGTGATCATGGGTGCCAACATCGGTACCACAGTAACTTCGCAGCTGATTTCGTTGAACTTGTCTGCGCTTGCGCCGGCAATCGTCATGGCTGGTGTAGTCATGGTAATGTTCTGCAACAAAACAAAGATACAGAGAGCAGGAGAAGTTCTTCTGGGCTTTGGTATTTTGTTTATGGGACTTTCAGGAATGTCTGATTCCATGTCAGTTCTTCGTGAATCACCACAGGTAGTGGAGATCATGAGTTCTCTGACAAGTCATTTCCTGGCGGTTATGGTAGGACTTGTTGTAACAACTGTGCTTCAGAGCTCTTCTGCAACAGTAGGTATTGTCCTGCTGCTGGCACAGCAGGGACTTCTGGATATCCGCATTTGTTATTTTATTATTTTCGGATGCAACATTGGTTCCTGTGTATCCGCACTGCTTGCATCAATTAATGGAAAGAAGATTGCAAAACGTGCAGCATTGATTCATCTTTTCTTCAACATTATCGGTACCGGAATCATGTATGTGATATTCAGTTTTGCGTTGGAACCGATCACAGGCTTTATCAGCATGATCTCTCATGGCAATATTGCAAGAGAGGTGGCAAATGCTCATACTATGATCAAGCTGGTGGAAGTGCTGCTTCTGTTTCCGTTTATCAAGCAGATCGTCAGACTTACAGGATTCTTTGTACGGGATGAAGAAAAAGTATCACCGCAGGAATTCCAGCTTCAGTATATTGGCGCAAAGTCTGTATTTTCACCTACGACCGCAGTGTTTGAGGCAACCAGAGAAATGGAGCGTATGGGAAAAATCGCCATTGAGAATCTGAGACACTCCATGGATGCTCTGTTTACAATGAATGACAAGGAGATCCAGGAGGTTTATGAGACAGAAAATCAGATCAATTTCCTGAACCATGCCATTACCGATTATCTGGTAAAAGTAAACCAGACTACGCTTCCGACAGAGGATAAAAAAAGCATCGGCGGTCTGTTCCATGTGGTCAATGATATCGAGCGTATTGGAGACCATGCGGAGAATGTGGCGGATGCTGCCAGAAAGCGCATGGCAGATCAGGTGGAATTCAGTCCTCAGGCAAAACGGGAACTGAGCGAAATGCTGGATGCGGTTGTCACAATTACCACTTATTCGCTGGATATGTTCTCTCATAATAATCAGGAACATATGCAGGAGATCCTTGATCTGGAAAACAAAGTGGACCGAATGGAAAGAGAGCTTCAGGAATCTCATATTCAGCGTCTTACAAGAAATGAATGTACGGCGGAGGCAGGAATGATGTTTTCGGATCTTCTTTCCGGTCTGGAGCGTGTGGCAGATCATGCAACCAATATCGCTTTTTCTCTTACAGAGGAAGATACGGCGGATTCTGTAAAAAAATAAATAATCATTTACAGCCAATATCTTTTGTGCTATACTGATTTAGGTGTGAATCAGCCCGCATTCAGAGACAGGAATCTCCAACCATTTCTTAATGCGAGGCGGTCAGAAAAAGATGTCCACAGGACATCCGAAAATAATATATTTTAAGGAGGAAATCACAATGATTTCAAAAGAGAAAAAACAGGCAATTATGAAAGAATATGCAAGATGCGAGGGTGACACAGGTTCACCGGAGGTACAGGTTGCAGTTCTTACAGCAAGAATTCAGGAACTTACAGAGCATTTACAGACACATCACAAAGATCATCACTCCAGAAGAGGTCTTCTGAAGATGGTTGGTCAGAGAAGAGGTCTGCTGGCATACCTGAAAAAAACAGACATCGAAAGATACCGTGCACTGATTGAAAAATTAGGTTTAAGAAAATAATTAGTTTGCGGAAGGGCGGATTTCCATCCGCCCTGTTTTACTACAAAAAAGAAGGGGATTTTATGCTGCTTGTCTGAAATCAGAGAGTAATTTCCGAGACTACTGAAAAGCCCGTGTGCGGCGTCAGGCGGTTTTTTCAGTTGTTTCGGACTCCTGTTTGACAGGGCAGCAAACAGCCCGTACAATATTAAAAAAGGAGAAAAACTATGTACAAAAGTTATTCTATGGAACTGGCCGGAAGAACACTTACAGTAGATGTAGGACGTGTTGCAAAACAGGCCAACGGTGCAGCTCTTATGCACTATGGAGATACTACAGTTCTCTCAACAGCAACAGCTTCCAAGGAGCCGAGAGAGGGGATTGACTTTTTCCCGTTAAGTGTTGAGTATGAAGAAAAAATGTATGCAGTAGGAAAAATCCCGGGAGGATTTAATAAAAGAGAGGGAAAGGCAAGCGAGCATGCAATCCTTACTTCCCGTGTGATCGACCGTCCTATGCGTCCTCTGTTTCCAAAGGATTACAGAAATGACGTAACACTGGTAAATATGGTAATGTCTGTTGATCCGGAATGTAACCCGGAAATTCCGGCAATGCTTGGTTCTGCCATTGCAACCTGTATTTCTGACATTCCGTTTGACGGCCCCTGCGCTACCACTCAGGTTGGCCTCATTGACGGTGAGTTTGTGATCAACCCGTCTTTGGCACAGAAGGAAATTTCTGATCTTCAGCTTACGGTTGCTTCTACAAGAGAAAAAGTCATCATGATCGAAGCCGGAGCAAACGAGGTTCCGGAAGACAAAATGATCGAGGCAATTTACAAAGCTCATGAAGTAAACCAGGAGATCATCCGTTTTATTGATAAAATCGTTGCAGAATGCGGAAAAGAAAAACATCTGTATGCTTCCTGCGCTGTACCGGAAGAGCTGTTCGCAGCAATCCGTGAGATCGTTCCTCCGGAAGAAATGGAAGAGGCTGTATTTACAGATGATAAGCAGACAAGAGAAGAAAATATCCGTGAGATCACAGCAAGACTTCAGGATAAATTCGCAGATAATGAAGAATGGCTGAACGTACTTGGAGAAGCTGTTTACCAGTATCAGAAAAAGACTGTCCGCAAGATGATCCTGAAAGATCACAAGCGTCCGGACGGACGTAAGATCACAGAGATTCGTCCTCTTGCAGCAGAAGTGGATCTGATCCCGAGAGTTCACGGTTCTGCAATGTTTACCCGTGGACAGACTCAGATCTGTACCGTGACAACTCTGGCTCCTCTTTCCGAGGCTCAGAGACTGGACGGACTGGATGAATTTGAAACTTCCAAGAGATATATGCACCACTACAATTTCCCGTCCTATTCTGTAGGTGAGACAAAACCGTCAAGAGGACCGGGACGCCGTGAGATCGGTCATGGAGCTCTGGCTGAAAGAGCGCTTGTTCCTGTGCTTCCGTCAGCTGAGGACTTCCCTTATGCAATCCGTACCGTATCTGAGACTTTTGAGTCAAATGGTTCTACTTCTCAGGCAAGTATCTGTGCATCCACAATGTCTCTGATGGCAGCCGGTGTACCGATCCGTAAACCGGTAGCAGGAATTTCCTGTGGTCTGGTAACAGGCGCAACAGATGACGACTATATTGTTCTTACGGACATTCAGGGACTTGAGGATTTCTTTGGCGATATGGACTTCAAGGTAGCCGGAACTCACGAAGGTATCACTGCTATCCAGATGGACATTAAGATCCACGGACTTACCAGACCGATCGTAGAAGAAGCAATCCGCAGAACAAAAGAGGCAAGAGAATATATCCTTACAGAGGTTATGGAAAAATGTATTGCAGAGCCTCGCAGCAATGTAAATAAATACGCTCCTAAGATCATTCAGATCCAGATCGATCCTCAGAAGATCGGTGATGTTGTCGGTCAGAGAGGAAAAACTATCAACGCTATTATCGAGCGTACAGGTGTACAGATCGATATCAGTGATGAAGGCGCTGTATCTATTTGCGGAGTAGATCAGAGAGGTATGGACGAGGCGGCTCATATGATTGAAATGATCACAACAGATTTTGAGGCAGGACAGCTCTTTACAGGAAAGGTTGTCAGCATCAAGGAGTTTGGCGCATTTGTTGAGTTTGCGCCGGGTAAAGAGGGCATGGTTCATATTTCCAAGATCGCAAAAGAAAGAATCGACAAGGTAGAAGATGTTCTGAGCATTGGCGATGAAGTAAAAGTCATCTGTCTTGGAAAAGACAAAATGGGCAGAATCAGCTTCAGCATTAAGGATGTGCCGGAAGAGGCATAAAAAAGAGGTTTTATGAGATATCATAATATAACAAAGGACGATATGCTCAATGGAGACGGACTCCGTGTGGTACTTTGGGTGGCAGGCTGCAATCACTGCTGCAAAGAATGTCAGAATCCCATTACCTGGGATCCAAACGGAGGTCTTGCCTTCACGGAAGCAGAAGAAAAAGAAATTTTTGCAGAGCTGGACAAGGATTATATCAGCGGGATCACCTTTTCGGGAGGAGATCCCCTGCATCCTGCAAATATTGCAGGCGTAACAGATTTTGCAAAAAAAATCCGTCAGAAATATCCGGAAAAAACCATATGGCTTTATACCGGATCTCTCTGGGAAGAAATACAGAATGAAGAGATTGTTCAGTACCTTGATGTGTGTGTGGACGGGGAGTTTCTTGTGAAGCGCAAAGATCCCGCTCTTCGCTGGAAGGGGTCAGACAATCAGCGTGTGATTGATGTTCCTGCAACACTTCGCCAGGGAGAAATTATTCTTCACGCATGATCATTAAGGAGAGCAGAATGAGAAGAATTGCAAAATTTCATAAAGTAAGCGAAAAACGTTTCCTTGAGGACTGGAAAGATACTTTTCCTGATGCAGAGGAAGAAGAGATCAGAAAGATTTATGAAGAGGTTCGGCTTCCCGAAAGAGCTACTGCAGGAAGCGCAGGCTATGATTTCTTTTCACCTGCAGATTTCAGTCTTGCGCCTGGTGAGATCATCAAAATCCCAACAGGAATCCGGGTGGAAATGGAACAGGACTGGGTTCTGAAATGCTATCCCAGAAGTGGGCTTGGATTCAAGTACCGTCTGCAGCTGAACAATACGGTGGGCATTATTGACAGTGATTATTTTTACTCTGACAATGAAGGGCATATTTTTGCCAAGCTGACAAATGACGGAAGAGAAGGAAAAACTGTAGAACTTACAAAAGGAACCGGATTTATGCAGGGGATTTTTGTAGAGTACGGAATTACCGTAGATGATGATGCTCAGGGTATTCGAAACGGTGGTTTTGGAAGCACAACAAATAAATAATCAATAAAGACTATTATAAAACAGGAGAGCCTGGAAATTAATCCAGAAGCTCTCCTGTTTCTTCAATTTCTTCTGCTTTACGGGCATTTTCGAGGATCGTGTTAAATGCCTCTGCAGCTTTTGCATATTCGTCGTCACTTTCAATATTTGCCAGCATGGGATCTCCGTTCTCTGTGCGGGAGAATACATAAAGATATACTTCTCCGCTATTGTTCTGGCCATTTTCGTCAAGAGGAAGAAGCGCAATGTACTCTTTTTCTTCTACAGGGTAGATAGTAAGAACAGCGCATTCTACTTCTGTATCGTCATCCAGTGTCAGACTGATGGTATTTGGTGTCTGGTTCTGACTGGAGCTGCAGCCTGAGCAGGAAGCACAGTCGCTGGAGCTGCAGGAACTTGTAAATTCTTCGTTCATGTGGTTTCCTCACTTTTCTGTATTTACCCAGGTCAGCTGACCGGGGATTATGAACCATTTTATCAGATAAGCACCGGCTTGTAAACAGTAACAGAAAAACCATAGTAGTAAATACGGAAATTACAAAACAGGTTTGGTATCAAAGGTTAAATATGGTATACTGTAAGTATCAAAGATTGAGAAACGTAACAGGAGGAAAAAATTGAAGCTTATTTCGTGGAATGTAAATGGAATCAGAGCCTGTATCACAAAAGGTTTTGAGGAGAGCTTTCAGAAACTGGATGCAGATATCTTCTGCATTCAGGAAACAAAATGTCAGGAAAATCAGGTGAAGCTGGAACTTCCCGGCTATTATCAGTACTGGAATTTTGCCAATCGGAAAGGATATTCCGGAACGGCAGTGTTTACCAGACAGGAGCCGCTGAACGTTGTAAATGGAATTGGAATAGAGGAACACGATAAAGAGGGGCGTGTGATTACTCTGGAGTTTGAGAAATTTTATCTGGTGACAGTATACACTCCAAACTCTCAGAGCGAGCTGAGACGACTTTCCTATCGTATGGAGTGGGAAAGAGACTTTCTGGCATATCTTCTGAAACTGCAGGAAAAGAAACCTGTGGTCTGCTGTGGAGATTTTAATGTAGCAGTGGAAGATATAGATATTAAAAATCCACAAACAAACCATAACAGCGCAGGATTTACGGATGCCGAAAGAAGTCAGTTCCGTAACCTGCTGGCATCCGGTTTTACAGATACCTATAGATATTTACATCCGGATGAAGTAAAATATTCTTGGTGGTCTTATCGCTTTAAAGCCAGAGAGCGAAATGCGGGCTGGCGGCTTGATTATTTCTTACTTTCCGATTTTGTAAACGATAAAATTATAAATTCTGAGATTATGACAGATATCTACGGCTCGGATCACTGTCCGGTAGAGCTGGATCTCAATATTTAAAGCTTCCATATCAGTGAAAAAATAATATAGGATACGATCAGGAAGCTGAAAAGGAGAGAAGGTCATGGAGAAAAGAGACAGGATAGTGATCCGAAACGGAAATCCCGTAATGCTTGGGGCCAATAGAAATAACGAAGGAATGAATTTTGCGGTAGAAGTTTTGCCGGGATCAGAGGCGTCTCTGGTTCTGTATCAGAAGGGCAGCGCAGTTCCCAGCAGAGAGATTCCTTTTACAGAACGCACGGGAAAAATATGCACTCTGTTGGTTTCAGGGCTGAATACAAAAAAATACGAATACAATTTTCGAATTGATGGAAAAATCATTCAGGACCCATTTGCCTATGGCATCTGTGGAAGAGAACAGTTTGGAGTTCCGGGAAACGGGGAAAAGGGAGATCAGATCCGCTGTACTTTTCTTACAGAAAAGGAATATGACTGGGAGGAAGATCAGTTTCCGGATATTCCATACCGGGATCTGATTTTATATAAGGTTCATGTAAGAGGATATACGAAGCAGCAGAAAATAGCTCAGAAACGAAGAGGAACTTTCAGCGGACTGAAGGATATGATTCCCTACTGGAAAGAACTGGGCATTAATGCAGTGGTACTGATGCCGGCTTATGAATTTATGGAGCTGCCGGATCCGGATGGGGAATCGGGACATATGATCACAGAAAACCGAAACTGTGAGAGAGTAAATTACTGGGGCTATGTAAAAGGTTTTTATTTTGCGCCAAAGCGCTCTTACTGTGCTACAAGGGAACCGGAAAACGAATTCCGGGATCTGGTCAAGGCTCTTCATAAGGCAGGAATGGAATGCATGATGGAACTGTATTTTCCTGGTGGAACCAGCCCTCTTACAGCACTTAGAGCTGCTTGGTTCTGGAGAAACTATTATCATGTGGACGGTTTTCATTTTATGGGAGACGGCGTGCCTGTGGAGCTTCTTGCAGGAGATTCGATTCTGTACGGGGCAAAGAAGCTTTTTCAGAATTTATCTGTCAGCGCTGAGGATGAAATGTCTGCGGAATGTACAGAGGCATTTCAGAAAGATATGCGCCGTTATCTGAAAAGTGATGAGGGAATGCTTCCGGCAACGGAATATCATATACGTCATATTCGGAATGCAGGGGGAACTGTCCATTATATGGCAAGTCAGGATGGTTTTACCCTTTATGATGCAGTTTCTTATAATTACCGTCACAATGAAGCAAACGGAGAAAATAATCAGGACGGCAGTGAATATAATTATTCCTGGAACTGCGGGATTGAAGGGCCGACCAGAAAGTTTGCGATAAAAAAAATGAGGGAGCAGCAGATAAAAAATGCATTTCTTATGCTTCTGCTCAGTCAGGGAACGCCTGTGATCTATGGGGGAGACGAATTCTGTAACTCTCAGAACGGAAACAATAATGCCTGGTGTCAGGATAATCCTGTTGGGTGGACTGACTGGAAGGCTCTGAGAAAAAATAAAAAGATTTTTGAATTTGTAAAGGAAGCAATTGCTTTCCGGAAAGCTCACCCGGTTCTTCACATGGAAAAGGAACCAAAAGGCTCTGATTATCTTGCAAAAGGTTTTCCGGACATTTCTTTCCATGGAGAGAGGGCCTGGTATCTGAATCAGGAAAATACCAGCCGTCTTCTCGGGGTGATGTACTGCGGTTCCTATGCAAAAAAAGAAGACGGTTCAGAGGATGATTTTATTTATGTGGGATATAATTTTCACTGGGAAAACAGAACCATTGCTCTTCCCAATCTTCCGGAAGGCATGATCTGGAAAAAAACAGCCGATACCTCAGATACCGAGGAAGGAGATTTTTTCCGGGAAAGAGAAGAGTCTTACAAAAAAAATATAGAGATCAATCCCCGTACCATTGTGGTGCTGACAGGCAAAAAGGAGGAATAAGCAGTGCATCCATGGCTTCATTTTAAGACGATTACCAGACACAAGCTTCTGGTGATGAAATACTGTTTCCGTATCGGACTTTACAAGCAAGGGCTTCTTCATGATCTGTCCAAATACTCGCCCTCAGAATTTCTGGTAGGATGTAAATATTATCAGGGAACGCGAAGCCCTAATAATGCGGAAAGAGAGGACATTGGGGTATCTACTTCATGGCTTCATCATAAAGGAAGAAACAAACATCATTTTGAACACTGGGTGGACTATTCACTGGATGGAGAGCATGTGATCATGGGGGCGCAGATGCCTCGTAAGTACGTGGCGGAAATGGTCATGGACAGGATCAGTGCATCCAGAAATTATCTGGGAGATGCCTATACAGAAAGTCAGCCTCTGGAATACTATCTGAAAAGCAAAGACAGTCTTTGGTTCATCCATCCCCGTACCAAAAAGGAACTGGAAGGGCTTTTAAGAATCCTGAATGATCATGGAGAAAAAAAGCTTCTGCATTATATAAAATATGTGTATCTGAAGCAGGAGCCGAAAAACTCAGTAAGATATTAAAAACAGAATAAAAGAATGAAGCTGTCTGCAGAAGATGGTTTCATTCTTTTTTTGTAAAAAGAAATGGAACAAACAGTATATAACACTTGACAACAGTTGCATGCTGTTATATACTGTTTGCACAGGAGGAGAAGATATGCATATCATTATTAACCATACATCCATGACTCCTATATATGAACAGATCGTATCACAGATCCGAGCGGACATCATTAATGGAAATCTGCTTCCGGGAACAGCGCTTCCGTCAGTCAGGATGCTTTCCCGTGAGCTGAAGATCAGCGCCCTGACTGTAAAAAAAGCATACGATTATCTGGAAGAAGAGGGGTTGGTGCACACTGTTCATGGAAAGGGCAGTTTTATTGCAGAGGCCAATCAGGGAATGATCATGGAAGAAAGAAGAAAAGAGCTGGAACATGATCTGGATGAGGCTGTCCGTAAAGGACGGGCAGGGGGACTGACAGATGAGGAGATCCGTGATCTGTTCCAGTTGATCATGGAGGGAGAATAAACTATGATTGCAGAACTTTGCCAGGTAAAAAAACAGTATAAAGATTTTGCTCTTGACTGTTCCATGGAGATTCAAAAGGACTGTGTGACCGGACTGATCGGCGCCAATGGAGCAGGAAAAAGTACAACCTTTAAAATGCTTCTGGGACTTGTACAGCCGGATTCCGGAGAAATACGGATTTTTGGAAAAAACAGAAAAGATCTGTCAGAAAAGGACAGAAGAGAAATTGGCACAGTTCTTTCGGACAGCTTTTTTTCCGGATATCTGACAGTAGATCAGCTGATGAATTTCCTGGGAGATTTTTATCCGGAATTTCAGAAACAGGAATTTGAGCAGCAGTGTCGTCGTTTCCAGCTTCCTGTGGATAAGAAATTGAAGGAATTTTCAACAGGAATGAAGGCAAAGCTGAAAATACTTTCTGCTATAAGTGTTAAGCCCAGATTTCTGATTCTGGATGAGCCTACAGCCGGACTGGATGTAATGTCCAGAGAAACCATTCTGGATCTTCTCAGAGAGTACATGGAGGTTCCTGGAAGAGGAGTTTTGATAAGCTCTCATATTTCTTCAGATCTGGAGCAGTTTTGTGATGAAATCTATATGATCCATCAGGGAAAAATCATTATGAGAGAGGAAACAGACAGGATTCTGGGAAATTACGGGGTATTGAAAATGGATAACAGAGCTTTCGGCTCCCTGGATAAAAGATATCTTCTCAGAATCAGAAAAGAAGCTTTCGGGTATAGCTGTCTTACGGATCAGAGATTATTTTATCAGGAAAATTATCCTGATATCACGGTGGAAAGAGGAACAGTAGATCAGGTGCTGACCATGATGACGAAAGGAGAAGCATTATGAAAGGATTTCTGAAAAAAGATCTTGCACTGCTTCGCAACACAGGAAAAGTATACTTTGCGGTGGTGGGAATGGGAATTATTTTAGGTCTTGTCAATAAGGAAATGAGAAGCTTTTCTTCCAGCTTTATCATGATCATGCTGGCGCTTACAGGAGTTTCCACCCTTTCTTATGATGATTTTGAAAATGGAATGCCATTTCTGATGAGTCTGCCTGTCAGCAGAAAAACTTATGTAAAAGAAAAGTATCTGCTCTGCTTTTTAGCCGGAATAGTAGGACTGATCATCTCTGCAATTTTGGGGATTGTGATATTTAAGATGCCTTTGATCCAGGGAGAAGAGCCGCTTTTATTTGTTTTTCCTGTTTATTTTGCTATTGCTGAGATCATGACAGCAGTAATGATTCCCACAAGAATTAAATTTGGTCCGGAAAGATCACGTATAGTGGGAATCGGACTTGTTATAGCTGTGTTCCTGGTTATTTTTTGTATTGGATACTTTTTAAAGCAGTTTTCTGTAGATACAGACGCTCTTATCAGAGCTGCTCAGGAAAATATTTCGGGGCTGGCGATTGTGCTGGGCATGATAGCATTTTATATAGTGATCATGCTGATCTCTTATATGTTCAGTGTGACAGTCCTTGAGAAAAAAGAATTCTGAAAATTTTGCGCCCCATGTTCCATATGGAAAAACACTGGAATTTTTATGGGAAATAAGGTATCCTGTAACAAACGCTGTTTATATGTTACAGGAGGAATTACATCAATGGAAAAAAATCAGATTTTTATAAAATGCGGAACAGAGTATAAAGAAATGACAAAAGAACTTCTGGCAGAAAGTGAATTGTCAGAGCTGATCGGGGATAAAAGCCGTCATATTGGGATCAAGCCAAACATGGTTTCTCCTTCTCATCCATCCAATGGAGCGACCACTCATGCTGAGGTTCTTGCAGGTATCATTGAATATCTTCAGGAAAGAGGATTCCGGAATCTGACGCTGATGGAAGGATCCTGGGTTGGAGACAAGACAATGGATGCATTTTATGCCTGTGGATATGACGTGCTCTGTGATGAGTACGGGGTAGCTTTTCACGACACACAAAAGGACAAAAGTTATACTGCAGATTGTGGGGGAATGGGGCTTCACATCTGCAATATAGTAAAAGATATTGATTTTCTTATTAATGTGCCTGTACTGAAAGGACACTGTCAGACAAAAATCACCTGCGCTCTTAAAAATATGAAAGGTCTGATCCCGAATTCGGAAAAAAGGCGCTTTCATTCACTGGGACTTCACAAGCCGATTGCACATCTGAATATGGGAATCCGTCAGGATTTCATTGTGGTCGATAATATCTGCGGGGATCTGGATTTTGAGGACGGAGGACATCCAATTGTGATGAATCGGGTGCTGACAGGTCGTGATCCGGTTTTGATAGATGCCTATGTGTGTAATATGATGCATTATGAGGTTTCTGATGTTCCCTATGTGGAGCTGGCAGGCAGACTGGGAGTGGGATGCTCTGATATTGAGAAAGCAGATATCCGGGTGTACGGAGCAGATACAGCAGAGCAGCTTCCAAAATCACGCAAAGTTGTAGAACTGGCGGATGCCGTTGAGGAAGTAGAATCCTGCAGCGCCTGCTATGGCTATCTGATTCCCGCCCTTGATATGCTGAAACAGGAAGGACTTCTGGAAAAACTCCACGAAAAAATACATATCGGACAGGGATACCGGGGAAAAACAGGAGAACTTGGTATTGGAAATTGTACAAAGAATTACCGTCATCATCTGGAAGGATGTCCCCCGGTAGAAACAGAAGTATATAAATTTTTGAAGGATTATATCGAAAATCATCAGAATTAAACGAAAGATCACCGGCTGCGATTTTGAACAGCCGGTGATTTATTATGATAACCATAAATAAAAACTCTGTTTATTATACAGATTGAAAAACTGCTGTATTTATATATTGTAGATTTTCTGCATAAGTGAGTACCTACAGACTGATAAAACAGGTATAAAAAATTTTACAGGATCTAAAAATATCTGTCGGGATATCAGGAAAAGACTCCATGATTCAGAAATTGGGTTTAGCATTCTCTGGCAGCTTCTGTGAGAATTTCCAGAATCTGATCCTGGGTAAAACGACTGCTGTCGATGCACAGGTCATATTGGCTGAGGTCTGTCCATTTGGCGTCTGTAAAAAATTCATAATAAGCCCGGCGTTCTTTATCTGTCCGTTTTACCATTTTTCGGGCGCTGCGCTCTTCCCTGCCTGTCCGCGCCTGTACATTTCTGACTCGGAGATCAAAAGGAGCATGAATAAATACGCTGAGAGAATGACCTTTGAGAATCTGGTTGGCGCAGCGTCCAACAATGACGCAGCTTCCTTTTTCCGCCAGAGAAAGAATGATATCTCTCTGAGCTTCATAGAGAACATCATTCATGGGAAGCGTATAGAAGTCAGGAGTGATCTGAACATCATGATCGCCGGAAAAACGCCATTGGTGAGGCTTTTTTTCATCTACTTTTGCAAGTTCGTGGAAAGGAATCTGCTTTTCTTTTCCGGCAAGTTCGATCAGCTCCTTGTCATAAAATGCATAACCAAGCTTTTCTGCAAGGGCTTTTCCAAGCACCCGGCCTCCGCTTCCATACATTCGATTGATGGTAATAATACGTTTACTCATATGGAGTCCTCCCTTCTGAACACGCTTTTTATGTATTTTTATCATATCACAATTATCTGGTAATTTCCACGAAAACTTTTTAAAAATATAAAAAATATAGAAAGAAAGCACAAATATATCAGAAAATATAAAACAGTAGTTTTTAGATGAAAAATGCAAAGT
>Stewie_p2__coassemble_1275_pt1 | contig 28198 bp, 26 predicted proteins | sample Stewie_p2__metabat2_high_PE_008 | metagenome-assembled genome bin Stewie_p2 | reverse complement strand
AAAGAAGCAGGCGATAAAATTGATGCAAATGACAAAGCAGCAGTTGAGACAGACCTTAATGCACTGAAAGATCTTCTTGCACAGACTGCAAATGCTGAGATGACAGATGCACAGGTAGCTGATATCAAAGCTGCACAGGAAAAAATGATGGAAAGCGCTCAGAAGCTGTTTGCTAAAATGTATGAGCAGACACAGCAGGGCGGCGGCCAGGCCGGACCGGATATGGGCAACATGGGCGGCGGAGCTTCCCAGGGTGGAAACGAAGCCGGATATGGCGATGATGTAGTAGACGCAGACTATAAAGAAGTCTGATAGAAAGCACAGGAAAGAGAAACGATGGCTGATAAAAGAGATTACTATGAAGTCCTGGGCGTTGCAAAAAATGCCAGTGACGCGGAACTGAAAAAAGCATATCGAAAGTTAGCCAAAAAGTATCACCCGGATGTAAATCCGGGTGATAAAGAAGCAGAGGCAAAATTTAAAGAGGCTACAGAAGCATACGGTATTTTAAGTGATCCGGATAAAAGAAAACAGTACGACCAGTTCGGTCATGCGGCTTTTGAAAATGGCGGCGGCGGTGCCGGAGGATTCGGCGGCTTTGATTTTAACGGCGCTGATATGGGCGATATTTTCGGTGATATTTTCGGTGATCTGTTTGGCGGCGGAAGCAGAAGACGTGCAAACAATGGGCCGATGAGAGGCGCAAACCTTTGCGCAAGAGTGAATATTACTTTTGAGGAGGCAGTGTTTGGCTGTGAAAAAGAACTGGAAATCGTTCTGAAGGATGAATGTGCTGACTGTCACGGAACAGGTGCAAAACCCGGAACTCAGCCTGTAACCTGTCCGAAATGTAACGGAGAGGGACAGATTGTATATACTCAGCAGTCTATGTTCGGCATGGTGCGTAATGTCCAGACCTGTCCGGAATGTGGCGGTACAGGAAAAGTGATCAAAGAGAAATGTACTTCCTGCCGTGGAACCGGATATACATCTTCCAGAAAGAAGATCCAGGTATCCATTCCTGCCGGTATTGATAATGGACAGAGTATTCGTATCCGTGAAAAAGGAGAACCGGGTACAAACGGCGGCCCAAGAGGCGACCTTCTTGTGGAAGTAAATATTGCCCGCCATCCTATTTTCCAGAGACAGGATATGAATATCTTCTCCTCTGCGCCTATTACCTATGCACAGGCAGCTCTCGGCGGAGAAGTTCATATCAACACAGTAGACGGAGATGTTGTCTATGATGTGAAGCCGGGAACTCAGACTGATACCCGTATCCGTCTGAAAGGCAAGGGTGTTCCTTCTCTGAGAAATAAGAATGTCCGTGGAGATCATTATGTGACTCTGGTTGTTCAGGTTCCGACAAATCTTAATGAAGAGGCGAAGGAAGCTCTCCGCAAGTTTGATGAGGCCTGTGGAAACAGACCGGCAGAAACAAACAGCGATGGTACAGAGAAGCATGAAAAAAAGAAAAAAAGCTTTATGGATAAGCTGAAAGAGACTTTTGAGGATTAAGCTTGCTGTGAAGGAAGCGCACAGTAGATTGATAAATCTTTTAAAGAAAAGAGGGAAACCTCTTTTCTTTTTTTGTTCTTTCGTGTATGATAAAGTGCGAGGTAGTATAAGTATAACAAAGTATCAGCCGGAAGACTGGCAGATCATAGAAACATATATTTTATGATAAAACAGGAGATTTGTTATGAAGTGGAAAAAGTTTAAAATAAAAACCAGAACTGAAGCAGAGGATATCATTATCAGTACTTTATATGATATTGGTCTGGAAGGAGCGCAGATTGAGGATAATGTGCCTCTTACTGCACTGGAAAAGGAGCAGATGTTTGTGGATATCCTTCCTCAGATGCAGGAGGATGATGGAACCGCATATCTGAGCTTTTTTGTGGAGGAAACCGAGGACGGAAAGCTTCTGAAAAACGGTCAGGAAACCGATGTAGAATCCATTCTGAAAGAAGTAAAAGAAGAACTGGAAGCTTTAAGATCTTTTCTGGATATCGGAGAGGGCAGCATTGAGGTAGATGAAACAGAGGATATTGACTGGATCAATAACTGGAAACAGTATTTCAAACAGTTTTATGTAGATGATATTCTGATCGTTCCCTCCTGGGAGGAAGTAAAAGCAGAGGATCAGGACAAGATGATCCTTCATATTGACCCGGGAACAGCCTTTGGAACCGGTATGCATGAAACTACTCAGCTTGTGATCCGCCAGCTGAAAAAGTACGTGAAAGAGGGATGTGAACTTCTTGATGTGGGAACAGGAAGCGGTATTCTTGGAATTACAGCTCTGAAACTTGGCGCAGGTCATGTGGTGGGAACAGATCTTGATCCCTGCGCAGTTCCCGCAGTTCAGGAAAACAAAGAAGCAAATCAGATCCCGGATGAATCCTTTGATATGATGATCGGAAATATCATTGATGATGAAGAGGTTCAGGATCAGGTGGGCTATGAGAAATATGATATTGTAGCTGCAAATATTCTTGCAGACGTTCTTGTGCCTCTTACTCCTGTGATCGTTCATCAGATGAAAAAAGGCGCTTACTACATCACCTCCGGTATTCTGGATGTGAAGGAAACGGTTGTGACAGAAGCTGTGAAAAAAGCAGGACTGACTCTTGTGGAGGTTACAAAGCAGGGCGAGTGGGTGTCTGTGACAGCCAGAAAGGACTGATCCATGCAGAGATTTTTTGTGGAGCCGTCCCAGATTGATGAAAGAATGCATCAGATCCATATTACAGGAAGTGATGTGAAGCACATTGTAAACGTGCTGCGGATGAAGACCGGGGAAGAGCTCTGGATTAGTGACGGAGACAAAAAAGAATACCACTGTACCATTGAAGCCATTGATACAGATGAGGTCTGCCTTCACATTCTTTATTCTCAGGAACCGGATTATGAGCTTTCCAGTAAAATTTATCTGTTTCAGGGACTTCCAAAGGCAGATAAAATGGAGCTGATCATCCAGAAAGCTGTGGAACTGGGAGCCTGTCAGGTGATTCCGGTGGAAACCAAACGCAGCGTTGTTCGCCTTGACGGAAAAAAGGCTGCAAAAAAGGTGGAACGGTGGCAGCAGATTGCAGAGAGTGCGGCAAAGCAGTCCAAGCGTATGCTGATTCCTTCAGTTCATCCGGTAATGACTTTTTCAGATGCTCTTGCCTATGCAAAGGAGCTGGATATCCGGCTGATCCCCTATGAGCTTGCGAAGGGAATGACTGAGACAAAAGCTCTTCTGGGTGAAATCCGTCCCGGACAATCCATTGGTATTTTTATCGGTCCGGAGGGCGGATTTGAGGAAAAAGAAATTGAAGCTGCCATTGGCGCAGGTGTTTCCCCCATTACTCTGGGAAAAAGGATTTTGAGAACAGAGACAGCCGGACTTGCGATCCTGTCTGTTCTGATGTTTCAGCTGGAACAGTAAACAGAATACAGCGTCCGGGAGGAAACAGCAGTAAAATAAAGGGAGTTTATCATGGAAGTTTATTTTGATAATTCTGCAACTACCAGATGTTATGATTCGGTAAAAGATATTGTGGTAAAAGCAATGACAGAGGATTTTGGAAATCCATCCGCCATGCATCTGAAGGGTGTGGAAGCAGAAAAATATATTAAGAATTCCGCAGAAAGTCTTGCCCGGCTTCTGAAGGTCCAGGAAAAGGAAATCCTGTTTACTTCAGGTGGAACAGAGTCGGATAATCTGGCTCTGATCGGGGCGGCTATGGCAAATAAACGAAGCGGAAATCATATTATCACCACCTCAGTGGAGCATCCGGCAGTAAGTCAGCCTGCACTGTTTCTTCAGGAGCAGGGCTTTGAGGTAACATACCTTCCGGTGGACAGCCGGGGCGTGGTAAAAGTAGATGCTCTGAAAGCGGTACTCAGGGAAGATACGATTCTGGTATCTGTGATGTATGTAAACAATGAAGTGGGCGCAGTGATGCCGGTGGAGGAGATTGCAGCCCTTGTCCACGAAAAAAGCCCGAAGGCTCTGTTTCATGTGGATGCCATACAGGCTTTTGGAAAATACAGGATCCACCCGAAAAAAATGGGGATCGATCTTCTTTCTGTCAGTGGTCATAAGATTCACGGACCAAAGGGCGTGGGATTTCTTTACATTAATGAAAAAGCAAAGATCCAGCCTCAGATCCTGGGAGGCGGACAGCAGGGAGGGATGCGTTCCGGAACAGACAATGTGCCGGGAATTGCAGGACTTGGTACTGCTGCCGTGGAAATTTATCAAAACCTGGAAGAAAATGTGGAAAACATGTATCGGCTCAAGGAACACATTGTGCAGGGACTTGAAAAGATCGGGGATATCCGTATTAACGGAATGGAGCTGCGAGAAGGTGCGCCTCAGATTTTAAGCATCAGTGTTATGGGTGTGCGAAGCGAAGTGCTTCTTCATTCTCTGGAGGAAAGAGGTATTTACGTTTCTGCAGGAAGTGCCTGCTCCAGCCATAAACGCAAGCCAAGTGCCACACTGTCAGCAATGGGAATGTCAAGAGATCAGATTGAAAGCACTGTGCGCTTAAGCTTTTGCGAGGAAAACACCATAGAAGAGGCAGATTATTTTCTTCAGGTTATGGGAGAACTGGTACCCATGCTGAGAAGATATTCAAGAAGGTAAAAGATACAAAAGGAGAATATTTATGATATTTCATGCATTTCTGATTAAGTATGCGGAAATTGCTATTAAGGGCAAAAACAGGTATCTTTTTGAGGATGCGCTGGTAAAACAGATGCGCCTTGCTCTGGAACCTGTAGAAGGAGATTTCCGCGTGATCAAGGAGCAGGGACGCGTTTATGTACTCTGCCCGGAGGAATATGATTTTGATGAGGCAGTAGAAGCCCTGCAGAGAGTTTTTGGTATTGTAGGAATCAGCCCGGTTGTGATCTATGAGGATCAGGGCTTTGAACAGATGGGAAAAGATGTTGTAAGCTATATGAAGGCAAGATACCCGGAATTTTCCGGAACCTTCAAGGTTTACACAAGAAGAGCCAGAAAATCCTATCCTATTAATTCCATGGAAGTCAGTGCAAGCCTTGGCGGTCTGATCCTGGATGCTTTTCCGGAAGCGTCTGTAGATGTTCATAATCCTCAGCTTACTCTTTCTGTAGAGATCAGGGAAAAGATTTACGTTTATTCAGAGACTATTCCGGGGCCGGGAGGAATGCCGGTTGGAACAAACGGAAAGGCAATGCTGCTTCTTTCCGGTGGAATTGACAGTCCGGTTGCCGGCTACATGATCGCCAAAAGAGGTGTGAAGATTGACGCGGTTTATTTCCATGCGCCGCCTTATACCAGTGAGCGAGCAAAACAGAAGGTTGTAGATCTGGCAAAGCTTGTGGCTCGCTACAGTGGCCCGATCCGTCTTCATGTGGTAAACTTTACCGATATCCAGCTTTATATTTATGACCAGTGTCCTCATGAAGAACTGACCATTATTATGCGCCGTTATATGATGCGTATTGCAGAGCATTTTGCAAAGAAATGCGGCTGCCTTGGACTGATCACAGGAGAGAGCATCGGACAGGTTGCAAGCCAGACTTTACAGAGCCTTGCGGCTACCAATGAGGTGTGTACCCTTCCTGTTTATCGTCCGGTAATCGGCTTTGACAAGCAGGAGATTGTGGAAATTTCCAGAAAGATTGATACTTTTGAGACTTCTATTCAGCCCTTTGAGGACTGCTGCACGATTTTTGTGGCAAAACATCCGGTAACGAAACCGAATCTGAACGTGATCCACAGATCTGAGACAAAACTGGAAGAAAAAATCGACCAGCTGATGGAAGAGGCTCTTTCTACAGTAGAAGTGATTGAGATCAACTGACAGAGTTATCAGAAATAGGAAACAGGCAAAAAATATCCGGCGGACATATGGAAAATTTCCAAAGTGTACCGCCGGAATACATACAATATAATAGATGACTAAATTCAGTCTATTACACAGGATTGCTGATATTACTCGATCACATATGCCTGAACAACTGCAAGGATAGCATCCAGAGTTGCTCCTTCAGCATGGATATTCAGGTTGATCGGCTTGGAAAGATCCAGGCTGAAGATTCCCATGATAGATTTTGCGTCAATAACATATCTTCCGGATACAAGATCAAAATCACAGTCAAATTTACTGATTTCATTTACAAATGCTTTCACTTTATCAATGGAGTTCAGTGAGATTTTTAATGTTTTCATTACGATATAACCTCCCTAAAAATTATTGTATTTACAACTTTTATCTTATACGTCCCCTGATAAAAAGTCAAGGGAAAAGCTGTTAAATTTCCATGAAATAACAGGAACCGAGTTACTGTTCGCAATCTTCACAGTAGCCTGGCCAAAATGCACTCCAAATCACCTTTGGTGATGGCATTTTGTCATGTATATCCCGGGATTTTTGCATATATGCCAAAGCACCTTACGGGAAAATAACCTGTGTACAGTAACAGAATCAATTTATATCAGAAAAGGAATGAATATATATGAGTAAAAAAGTTGCGCTTCATAATCTGGGATGTAAGGTAAATGCCTATGAGGTAGAGGCAATGCAGCAGCTTCTGGAACAGGCCGGGTATGAAATTGTCCCTTTCCAGGAGGGGGCGGATGTGTATCTGATCAATACCTGTACGGTAACTAATATTGCGGACCGGAAATCACGACAGATGCTCCATAAGGCAAAAAAAATGAACCCGGAAGCCATTGTTGTTGCTACCGGCTGTTATGCCCAGACGGACACAGAAAAATTAAAGGAGGACTCATCTGTAGATCTGATCCTTGGAAATAATCAGAAAAACAGGATTGTTGAGGCCCTTGCTGAATATGAAAAAGAACACGCAAAAAAAGCCTGCGTGATTGAGATAAATAAAACAAAAGAATATGAGGAGCTTTCCATTGACCATACGGCAGAGCACGTAAGGGCTTATATTAAAGTCCAGGATGGCTGCAACCAGTTTTGTACCTACTGTATTATTCCCTATGCAAGAGGAAGAGTGCGAAGCAGGAAGATACAGGAAATTTTGGAAGAAGTAAAGGCGCTTGCGGCAAAGGGCTATAAGGAAGTGGTCCTTACAGGCATTCATCTGAGCTCTTACGGTATTGATTTTAAAGAAGAGGAAGAAAAGCAGACACTTCTTTCACTGATTCAGGCTGTGCACAGTGTGGAAGGTATTGAAAGAATCCGTCTGGGATCTCTGGAACCCCGGATCATTACCCGGGAATTTATGGAGGGTATTTCAGGACTTTCCAAGGTATGCCCTCACTTCCATCTGTCTCTGCAGAGCGGCTGCCAGAAAACTCTGAAAAATATGAACCGTAGATATACCGCTGAGGAATATGCGCAGAAATGCAGTCTGATCCGTGAGTATTATCCGGTTCCTGCCCTGACAACAGATGTGATCGTGGGATTTCCCATGGAGAGCGAAGAAGATTTTGAGGAATCTTTTGAATTTGTAAAAAATATTCATTTTTATGAGACACATATTTTTAAATATTCCAGACGTCAGGGGACAAAAGCGGCAGCAATGGAAGGGCAGATTACAGAGGCTGTCAAATCCGTGCGGAGTGAAAAAATGCTGGAACTTCACAGGAAACGCGCCCATGAATACGAAGAGTCTATGATAGGAAAAAATCTGGAGATTCTTCTGGAAGAGGAAGTAGAGATCCAGGGGAAAGCATATTATCTGGGACACAGCCGGGAATATGTGAAGGTAGCTGTGGAAAAAACAGAAGGTCTTAAAGTTAATGATCTTCTGACAGTGAAAACTACCGGATTTACAGACGGGCATATTCTGAGCGGTGAACGGAGTGAACAGTAACCCGGTACAAAACTCTCCTTGTATTTTGTAGTGAATTATATTAAAATAGAAAAGAAATAATAGTAAGGACGTGAGAGAAAATGACAGAAAACAATTTGGGAAATACACAGTATTTCAGGACAAAGCCGGATCAGGAACTGGAAGTAAAAGAGGTTCTGGATCTGGTGTATAACGCAATGGACGAAAAAGGATATAATCCGGTGAATCAGATCGTTGGTTATATCATGTCCGGTGACCCCACCTATATCACCAGCCATAAAGGTGCAAGAAGCATGATCATGAAGGTTGAGAGAGATGAACTGGTAGAGGAGCTTCTGAACGAGTATATTAAGAATCGCTCCTGGGAACGTTGATATGCGTATACTTGGATTGGATTACGGATCAAAGACCGTAGGAGTGGCAGTCAGTGATCCTCTGGGGCTGACTGCCCAGAAAGTAGAAACCATATGGAGAAAGCAGGAAAACAAGCTTCGCAGGACACTTGCGCGTATTGAAGAGCTGATAGCTGAGTATGGTGTGGAAAAAATTGTTGTGGGACTTCCGAAGAATATGAACAATACACTTGGAGAGCGGGCAGAAAAATCTCTGGAATTTAAAGAAATGCTGGAGAAAAGAACGGGACTGCCTGTGGAGATGTGGGACGAACGTCTGACGACAATGGAGGCGAACCGTGTTCTCATGGAGGGCGGAGTACGCCGTGAAGACAGAAAGGAACATCTGGATTCCCTGGCAGCAGTGTTGATCCTGCAGGGATATCTGGATTGTTCAGCAAACAGATAAGGACAGCAGTATGAAAAAAATAAAATTTCAGACCCCGGAAGGGACAACAGAAGAGTTTTATGTAGAGGAACAGACAATGATAGGAGGCAGATCCTATCTTCTGGTATCAGATTCTCTGGATGATGAGGCATCTGCGTATATTCTGAAAGACTGTTCTTCTCAGGACAGCCCGGAAGCCTGCTACGAAATGGTGGAAAACGAAGAAGAACTGCAGGCTGTTTATAAGGTTTTTGAACAGATGCTGGATGATGTGGATCTGGAAATGTAGGATTTTCGGACTGGAACGGACTATAAACTCAGGCACTGTATTTTTAAATTACGAAAATGAAATCAGAATAAGCGAAATTTGACGGATGATGAAGGAATGCCACCGGCATTCCTGAGTTGTCGTGCGGAAATTTGCACATGAAAATGGAGGTGCATTATTTGAACAGTGATAATAACAATACAAAAAAAGAAACAGATGAAAGACAGAGAAGAAACGGCAGCTATGGAAAAAATGCCGGTTACAATACAAGAAAACAGGTAAACAGATCAAAAAATAATAAATACAGACCTCAGGCAAAGCAGAACAGCAGATATCAGGAAAAATCTGCGGAGAGAAGTCCCGAAAAGAATCAGGCCAGACAGCAGAAGCCTGTAATAAAAAACTCTTCCAGAAATTCTATGAATAAAAATACCGGAAGAAATTTTCAGAAACAGGGACGCAGAGGACGGAGAAACAGTGAACGCCTGAAAATCATTCCTCTTGGCGGTCTGGAACAGATTGGAATGAATATTACAGCTTTTGAGTACGGAGACAGTATAGTAGTAGTGGACTGTGGTCTGTCTTTCCCGGAAGATGATATGCTTGGTATTGACCTTGTAATTCCGGATGTAACCTATCTGAGAGACAATATCACAAAGGTCAAGGGATTTGTGATCACTCACGGACATGAAGATCATATCGGAGCCCTTCCTTATGTTTTAAAAGACGTAAACGTCCCTATCTATTCTACAAAACTGACGCTGGGACTGATCACCAATAAGCTGAAAGAGCATAATCTTGTCCGTTCCACAAAGCTGAAAGAAGTGAAGCATGGACAGGTGATCAATCTGGGAGATTTTTCGATTGAGTTTATTAAGACAAACCACAGTATTCAGGATGCTTCCGCGCTGGCAATCTATTCACCTGCGGGAATTGTTGTCCATACAGGTGACTTTAAGGTGGATTACACACCGGTATTTGGTGATGCCATTGACCTTCAGCGTTTTGCAGAGATTGGAAGAAAAGGCGTGCTTGCGCTGATGTGCGACAGTACAAATGCAGAACGTCCGGGCTTTACCATGTCTGAACGTACCGTAGGTAAAGTTTTTGACAATCTGTTTAATGAATTCCATTCCAGCAGGATCATTATTGCAACCTTTGCCTCAAACGTAGACCGTGTTCAGCAGATCATCAATACTGCATACCGCTTTGGCAGAAAGGTAGCCGTAGAAGGCCGCAGTATGGTTAATGTAATTTCAACAGCTTCAGAGCTGGGATATCTGCGGATTCCGGAAAATACTCTGATCGAGATTGACCAGGTAAAAGACTATCCGGATGACAAGGTAGTTCTGATCACAACAGGAAGTCAGGGAGAATCCATGGCTGCTCTGTCAAGAATGGCTGCCAATATCCACAAAAAAATAACCATTAAGCCAAACGACACTATCATCTTCAGCTCAAACCCGATTCCGGGAAATGAAAAAGCAGTATCCAAGGTGATCAACGAGCTGTATATGAAAGGCGCCAAGGTTATTTTCCAGGATGCCCATGTATCAGGACATGCATGCCAGGAAGAAATCAAGCTGATCTATTCTCTGGTCCGCCCAAAATATGCGATTCCGGTTCATGGAGAATACCGTCATCTGACTGCTCAGAAGCATATTGCCGAAGAGCTTGGAATTCCAAAAGAAAACATCTTTATTCTTGCATCGGGAAATGTTCTGGAAGTGGATGAGAACAGCGCCCAGATAACAGGAAATGTCCAGACAGGAGCAATCCTGGTAGATGGACTTGGAGTTGGCGATGTGGGAAATATTGTGCTCAGAGACCGGCAGCATTTGGCTGAGGACGGAATTATGATCGTGGTCATGACACTGGAACGTCACAGCAATGTAGTTCTTGCAGGACCGGATATTGTTTCCAGAGGTTTTGTGTATGTTCGTGAATCAGAAGATTTGATGGGACATGCCAGAGAAGTAGTAGAGCAGGCTCTGGATTCCTGTATGGACAGGAATATTACAGACTGGGGCAAGATCAAGCTTGTTGTCAAGGATGCGGTAGGCGACTATCTGTGGAAACGCACAAAGAGAAGACCGATGATCCTTCCGATCATCATGGAAGCATAACTGGACTGGATAACAGAATGGAATGGATGATATTCCGCTGCTCTGAAACGGGCGGACAGTAAGGAGGATAACATGGGAGACACAAGAGACCGGGTAGGAAATGCGGGAGTGATCGTTGCAGGCGGTGCTTTTAAAATTACACTTTATGTCTGTATTGTTGTTCTGATCATCTGGCTGGGAAGACTGTCTTATCAATTTGGACATGATATTTTTGACCAGCAGCCCATGAGCCCTGGAGAAGGACAGGAGATTACTGTTGTAGTCAAAGAGGATGATTCTGTGTATGACATTGCAAAGACGTTGGAGAACAAGGGGCTTGTGGAGGATGCAAAGGTGTTCTGGATTCAGGAAAAACTGTCCAATTATAAAGGACAGATGAAGCCGGGAACTTATCTTCTGAGTACTGCTTATGAACCTTCAAGACTTCTTGCAATCATGGCAGGAGATGCCGAGCAGGAGGGCGCGGACTCGTGATCGTAGAAGAGAGAATGAGAACCTACATTAATTCTCTGGATATGGGAAACACAGATTTTCTGGAAAATCTGGAAAAGGATGCTCTGTCATCCGGAGTTCCCATTATCCGGAGAGAAATGCAGAGTTTTATAAAGGTGCTTCTGGCTGTAAAAAAGCCGGAGCGCATTCTGGAAGTGGGGACAGCCGTAGGCTTCTCCACACTTCTTATGTGTGAATATGGACCTGAGAAGCTTCAGGTTACAACAATTGAAAATTATGAAAAAAGAATTCCCATTGCCAGAGAAAATTTTGCAAAGGCAGGACGGAGCGGGCAGATCACTCTTCTGGAGGGAGATGCAGGACAGATCCTCCGGGAACTGGAACCTGGCTTTGATCTGATTTTTATGGATGCGGCAAAGGGACAGTATATTCACTGGCTGGAGGACGCAGTACGCCTTTTGAATCCTGAGGGGATTCTTCTTTCAGATAATGTACTGCAGGAGGGCGAGCTAATTGAATCTCATTATCTGGTAGAGCGGAGAAACAGAACCATTTACAAAAGAATGAGGGATTATCTTTATGCTCTGAAACATGATGAACGGCTTCTGACCAGTATTCTTCCTCTGGGAGACGGAGCTGCCCTCAGCATTAAACAGCCGTTTGGACGGGAAACATCCCATAATAAGGAGAAGATATGAGAAAAATAGAATTACTGGTACCTGCCAGCAGTCTGGAAGTTCTGAAGATTGCCGTAGTATTTGGGGCAGATGCTGTTTATATTGGCGGAGAGGCTTTTGGCCTTCGCGCGAAAGCAAAAAACTTTTCCAGAGAAGATATGGCAGAAGGAATTGCTTTTGCCCATGAGCATGGCGTAAAGGTTTACGTGACAGTAAATATTCTTGCTCATAATGATGATCTTTCAGGTGTCCGGGAGTACCTTCAGGAGTTGAAGGAGCTGAAACCGGATGCACTGATCATTGCAGATCCGGGAATTTTTACTTATGCAAAGGAAATCTGCCCGGAGATCGAATGTCATATCAGTACCCAGGCAAATAACACCAATTATGAAACCTATCGATTCTGGTATCAGCTGGGGGCAAAACGTGTGGTAACTGCCAGAGAGCTGTCCCTGGAAGAAATCAGAGAGATCAGAGCGCATATCCCTGAGGATATGGAAATAGAAACATTCATTCACGGGGCTATGTGTATTTCCTATTCAGGCCGTTGCCTTCTTAGTAATTATCTGGTGGGAAGAGATGCCAATCGGGGCGCATGTACTCATCCGTGCAGATGGAAATATTCCATTGTGGAAGAAAAAAGGCCAGGGGAGTATATGCCGGTTTTTGAAAATGAGAGAGGCACATACATTTTTAACTCCAAAGATCTGTGCATGATCGAGCATATGGATGATGTTCTTACAAGCGGAATTGACAGCCTGAAAATTGAAGGCCGTATGAAAACTGCTTTGTATGTGGCAACTGTTGCCAGAACTTACAGAAAGGCCATTGACGATTATATGGAATCTCCGGAAAAATACCAGGAGAATATGGAATGGTATAAAGAGCAGATTTCAAACTGCACATACCGCCAGTTTACTACGGGATTTTTCTATGGAAAACCGGATGAGAATACACAGATTTATGATAACAACACTTATGTAAAAGAATATACCTATCTGGGATATGCTGAGGAGGTTGACGAAAAAGGTCTGGTTCACATTACTCAGAGAAATAAGTTCAGTGTTGGAGAAACCATTGAGGTCATGAAGCCGGACGGAAGAAATCTGACGGTTACAGTTCAGGCTATTTATGACGAGACAGGAGCTGCGGTAGAAAGCGCTCCTCATCCACAGCAGAAGCTTGCAGTAGATCTGGGGGCAGAAGTGGAAAAATATGATCTGCTCAGAAGGGCAGAGGCATAAAACTTTACGCTGGAATAAAAGAAAATCCAGGGTTGAAGAAGCCCTGAAATTCCATAAGAAAAGACAGATAAAATACCAACAAAAAATACAGGAACAGCCAAAATCAGGCGGTTCCTGTATTTTTTATGGTGCGATAGGATAACGATTGATACCTTCACCGGAGAAAGCCGGGAAATGTCGGGCGTTGTACAGAGATTCAACTGCGATTTTCCGGTTTCTCGTCAAAAAGACAGCGGAGTTTTTTGAGGGCGTTTTTTTCAATGCGGGAAACATAGGAACGGCTGATAGAAAGCTTCTGTGCAATCGTTTTCTGAGTTTCCTCAGAAGCTCCGAACAAACCGTAGCGAAGGCAGATGACCTGGTATTCTCTGGGAGTTAGAGCAGTTTTTAGGGAAGTGATAAGATGATGGATATCCTGTCGTGTGGCATATTGCTCCACAATGTCTATAGGAGGACTCTCAATGATATCCAGAAGACTGATCTCATTTCCTTCTCTGTCTGTTCCAATGGGGTCGTACAGAAAAATTTCCCGGGAACGTTTTTTTCTGGAACGGAGCATCATCAGAAGCTCATTATCAATGCAGCGCGCCGCATAGGTGGAAAGACGCGTGGATTTTTCCGCATCAAAGGTGCTGATCGCCTTTATCAGACCAATGGTTCCGATGGAGATAAGGTCTTCAGGATCTTCACCGGAACCCTGATATTTTTTTACTACGTGGGCTACAAGGCGGAGATTATGCTCGATCAGGATATTTTTTGCTTCCAAATCACCCTCCCGGTAACGCTGAAGATATAACTTTTCCTCGGCAGATGTCAAAGGTTTTAAAAAGGTCTTCAAGTCTTCACCTCAAAGGGGATTTATTTACAGCTTATGCGCAGGACAGGCTTTTCGTGCTTTTCCAACGAAAAGAAACAGGGGATAGACGAAATGGATATGAAGATACGGTGGGACTGCTTTGCATAAGGTTTACAAATGTTGTGATAAATTGAAGAATTAATACGATATACGGTTCTTGACTGCGCAAAAAACCAAAGTTATACTATAAGAAAAGGAGTCTGGGGAGATTGACATTATATTTCAATCTTATACTAAGAGTGGGTGCTGCATTTTCTGTATAAAAGGAGGGCATATCATGAAAGTTCTAAACTTTGGTTCTTTAAATCTTGATTATGTTTATCAGGTAGAGTCTATTTTGATACCAGGGGAAACCCAGGCGTCAAAGGACAGGAAGATATTTTGTGGCGGTAAAGGCCTGAACCAGTCTATTGCTTTGGCAAAAGCCGGAATTTCTGTATTCCATGCTGGAATGATTGGAGAAGAAGGGGATATTCTTTTGGAAACCTGCAGGAAAAATGGGGTAAATACAGATTTTATCAGGAAAATCCAGGGACCCAGCGGACATACTGTGATTCAGGTAGATAAAGACGGGCAGAATTGTATTCTTCTTTTTGGCGGATCCAACCGCAGAATTACCAGAGAGTTTGTGGATGAAGTTCTTTCAGCTTTTGAAAAAGGAGATATTCTTCTTTTACAGAATGAGATCAATGAGTTGGATTATATTATTGATCAGGCTTATGAAAAAGGGATGATGATTATCTTGAATCCATCTCCCTATGATAAAGCGCTGGAAGTGTGTGATCTTACAAAAGTAGGTCTGTTTCTGGTAAATGAAATTGAGGGATTTCAGATTACAGGAGAAAAAGAGCCTGAGAAGATTCTGGCAAAAATCAGAGAACTGTACCCAAAAGCGGCAATCGTGCTTACTCTTGGGGGAGATGGATCTGTTTATCAGGATGAAACAGGGATTTATCGCCAGGGTATTTATAAGGTAAAAGCTGTGGATACCACTGCGGCAGGAGATACGTTTACAGGATATTTCATTTCTTCTATTATCAATGGAATGCCGGTTCAGGAGGGACTTCAGCTTGCGGCTAAGGCTTCCGCTATTGCTGTTTCCAGACCGGGTGCAACTGACTCTATCCCCCTGAGAGAAGAGGTAGTGAACAGTGGGATGTAAATCAATGTCGATGATTAGGAAAATCAAGATTACTATAACTTCAGCTGAATTCAGAAGTATCATTTTTAATATAGTATAGGAGTTTCATAATTACACACAAAGGAAAATGCCAGGCGCAGGAGAGTTTGATACTTTCTTGCGCCTGTTCCCATAGTAGTGTATAATGTGACATATCGGAAGAAAAATGAGCACGAGCGGAGCGAGTATTCATTTTTACCGATATGTCATCGACGGAATCGTGAATCGAAGCAGATAGATTCCGGAGAGAAAATACAAAGTATTTTATCGAGTTGAAAACGCGAAGCGAGCATTCATTTTTGAGCGATATATATAAACGCATTATAGATAAAAGGAAAAAAGGTGAACCATATTGAAGAGAAAGATTGAACAATTACTGAGTGGAAAATTCAGATACGGGCAGCCGCCTCTTCTTTTTTCTCAGGAACGGTTGGAGATTTCCCTGGAGGCAGGAAAGACTGTCAGGGGAGAACTTTATCTTGGTACAGAGGAAAATGAGAAGATCCAGGGCTACGTTACGTCGTCCAGTCGCAGATTTGTTCCCGGAAGCAGCAGATTTTCCGGTACGACCATCTGCATACCCTATGGAGTGGACGGAACCGGAATGAAGCCGGGAGAACAGTGCATCGGATGGCTGTGTATAACCTCCAGTGTAGGAGAATACAAAATTCCTTTTGAAATCCATGCAGAAAAGGACAGCCTCAGCAATACACAGAGAGAAATAAAAAATATGGAAGCCTTCCGGGAAATTGCAAAAAAAGATTTCCGGGAAGCATATCGCCTTTTTAATGATAAATGTTTTCCGGAAATGATGGAAAAGGCAGACAACAGACAAAAAGCTCTGTATGCAGGGCTTTCTCATCAGCCTGTCACCTATCAGAATCTGGAAGAATTTTTTGTGGGCTTAAAGGAAAAGGAGCCGGTGTCCGTTTCCCTGAAAACAGTCAGAAATGAATTTTATGAGATAAAGGAATCAGTTCAGGAATCCTTTGATATACAAAAAAGCGGCTGGGGACATCTGCGTCTGGACATAGAACCTCATGGCGATTTTCTGGAAGTGGAGCGCAGGGTGATCACTCAGGAAGAATTTATCGGAAGCACGTGCCGTATTGAATATGTAATCCATGCGGACAGGCTGAAAGACGGAAATCAGACTGGCAGGATCATTGTGAGAAGTCCGTATCAGAAGCTGGTCTATGAGATTATGGCATCCAGAGGACCAAGGATCCGGGCAGATGTAAGGGCTGAAGAAAAAAAACACAGAGCTTCCATGGTAAAAGACTATTTGGAGTACCGGGAAGGCAGAATGGATTTTAAAACCTGGATCGGAAGTACCCGTTTTATTCTGAACCAGCTTCGTGCTTCCGGCTGTGATTATCCGGAATATCAGATGTATGAGGCATATATCTGTCATCTGGAAGGTCGGGATGAAGAGACGACAGAAATTCTTAAAAAGTATCAGAATAAGGAATTTTCAGGAGATGAACTGGAGCTTGCCGGCGTTTATCTTTATCTTTGTACTCTTACAGGGCTTTATAAAGATAAGGCTCAGGCAGTGTGGCGGATTCAGAATCTTCATATGCAGAAATCAGACAGTTTCCAGCTATTATGGATTCTTCTTCAGATGGACGGCGGCTATAAAAATCTTCCATCGGAAGGAATCTTTATGATGGAAGAGCAGTTTGAAAGAGGTTGTACAAGTCCTCTTCTGTATATGGAGGCCTGGAAGTGGATCAGCGAAGATATCACACTTTTTCACAGGCTTAGTCCGTTCTGGATCCAGGTGTTCTGTTTTGCAGGCAAAAGAGGATTGCTTACAGAAGAGCTGGTTATGCGAATGGCTTATTTGTCCGGATATGAGAAGAATTTTTCCGGAAGTCTGTATCAGGCTCTTGTGGCGGGCTATGAAAAATTTCCTTCCGGGGATGTTCTGGAGGCAGTCTGCAAATATGTTATGAAGGGAAACCCTCGTAAGCAGGAATATTTCCGTTGGTTTTCGCTGGCAGTCCAGCAGGGGCTGCGGCTTACAAGGCTGTATGAATATTATGTGGAAACTATGGATATTTCTTATCAGAGAGAGCTGCCAAAGCCTCTTCTGATGTATTTTAATTATAATGACAATACCCTTGGCGACAGCCGGAAAGCTTTTGTTTATGCAAGCGTGATCACCTGCAAAGAGAAGGAACCGCAGGTTTATGAAAGTTACCGGGATACCATGGAAAAGTTTGCCCGGGCGAAAATCGCAGAAGGGCAGATGGATGAAAACTATGCGGTTGTTTATCAGGAATTTCTGCTGGATCCACGGACGAAAGAAGAGGCGGAACTGACAGCCGGAAAGTTGTTTACCTACCGTCTTTACTGTGATGATAAAAAGATCCGCAGAGTGATCGTCTGCCACAGTCAGATGAAAAATGAAGAGGTTTACCCATGTATACAGGGCGTGGCATACCCGAGGATTTACACAGATGATGCTGTGATCTTGTTTGAGGATGAAAACCAGAGGCGGTATATGTCAACGGTGCATTATAATCTGAAAAAACTCACAGACGACAGTGCGGCTGTTCCCAGTTTCCTGAAGCTGGGGGCATCGGATCCGGGAGTTCTTCTTTATTATTGTGAACAGGAAGAAATGTGCTCAGAGAATCTGGAATATTTCCAGAAATTGTCAGATTCTCCTGCATGTACAGATGAGTACAGAAAAAGTATCAGAAAACAGCTTCTTGATTATTATGCAGAACATATTCAGGGAGAGGAGCTTGACCGGTATCTGCATGAAATGGATTACCGGGAATATGCAGAGGTAGACTGTGCAAAGCTTCTGGAAATACTGATTTCCAGAAGGATGTTCCGCCAGGCCATGGGACTTGTAGAGGAGTTTGGCTATGAAGGTCTGGAGCTTGGCAGCCTTCTCAAACTTACAAGCAGGATGATATTAAAAGCGGATATGGCAGAGGATGACGAACTGCTTTCTCTGGCATCAGAAGTATACCGACAGGGAAAATATGATGAAGTGATCCTTCACTATCTGATGCTTTATCGTTTTGGTCCGGTTGACGAGCTTCTTTCTATCTGGAAAAGTGCAAAAGGCTTTGAGATGGACACCTATGATCTGGAAGAAAGAATTCTTTCTCTTCTTATGTTCACATCAGACTACCGCAAAGAGGGAGAGAGTGTTCTGGAATCCTATGTTAAACAGTCAGGCAAGGAGCGGATCACGGGGGCTTATCTTACCCAGGTGGCTTATGGGATCTTTGTAAAAGAATACCCCATGACACGATTTATCAGACAGCGCCTGGAATATGCATGGGAAAATCACTGGCCGGTGAACCGGGTGTGCAGACTTGCACTTCTGATGGATCTTTCAAAAGAAAAACATATGAAAACAAAACATCGTAGGATGGCGGAAGAAATTCTGGAAGAATGTGCCAGAGATCATCTGGTATTTGGATTTTTCAGGAGACTGCCTGCGGAATTTCTCAGTCTGTGGCAGCTGGATGATAAAACTTTTGTGGAGTGTCATGCCCATCCGGAGGCAAAAGTAACTCTTCAGTATGCGCTTGACGCAGGGCTTGGAGGAGAACGGGAATATAAAAGCGAGCCGCTAAAAGAAGTGTATGAGGGTATTTTTACAAAAACATTTACGCTGTTTTACGGAGAAACTCTGCATTATTATTTTCGCATTGAAAGAAACGGAGAGGTAAAGGAAACCGTAGAGCGGACTGTTACCATGAAAAAGATAGAGGGGATTCCGGGCAGCAAATATCAGCTTCTGAACCAGCTTCTTTCTGCCAGAAGACTTGGAAAAGTCCGGGAAGTTGAAAAAGGACTGAAGCGTTATCTGCGTCAGGAACAGTATGTGAAGGAAATGTTTGCCATAGAAAAGGAACAGGAAAAATGAATGAAACACGTGATTTGATCATTGGGATTGATTTTGGGAAAAAATACTCACAGATCTGTTACTACGACCGGAAAGCGGAGGAGGCGCGTTCCCTTCCTGTAAAGGTGGGAAGCAGTCTTTATGAAACCCCTACCTGTCTGTGCAGACGGACGGACACAGATCAGGAAGAATACTGTATCGGTCTGGAAGCAGAATATTTTGCCAGAGAAAAGGGCGGATTTTTGCTGGATGATCTTTATGCAGTATCCATGAGCCGGGAAAAAGTCCACGTGGCCGGTGAGGACAGAGAGCCCTGGGAGGTTCTGGGACTTTTTCTCAGTGGAATGTTGAAATTTCCGGGAGTTGCGGAAGTGGAAAAAAATATAAAGTCTCTGACAGTAACTATGGAAACCATGGATTCCATTCAGGTAGAAAATCTTCAGAAGGCAGCAGAATTTCTGGGACTTTCGGAGGAACAGTTCAGTCTTCTGGACTATGAGGAGAGCTTTTATTATTATGTGCTGACTCAGAAGGTGGAAACCTGGAACAGAAGTGTGGGATGGTACAGCTTCAGCAAGGACAAAGTTGTTTTTCGTAAGCTTGTTATGAGTTCGGGAACCAGACCTGTATTTGTACGGCTGGAAAATCCTGTAGAAGCAAAACTCAGAGAGCCTGCTCAGGAAAGAGATGAGGATTTTTACAAATTCGTAAAAGAAACTCTTGGTACAGATCTTTATTCCAGTATCCAGATCAATGGTGAAGGCTTTGACCAGGAGTGGGCTGTAAAATCTGTTAAGCTGCTCTGCTATCAGAAACGAAAGGTATTTTTTGGAAATAATCTCTTTGCAGCAGGAGCCTGCGGCTCAGGAGCGGAAAAACTGATCAATAAAAGATTGAAAGGTTACCGTTATCTGGGAAGCTCCCTTGTTCTCAAAGACGTGGGAATGGAGATGCGGGTCATGGGGGCGCCTGCCTATTATCCTCTTCTGGAGGCTGGAAATAACTGGTATGAAAGCAGGGCATGCTGTGAACTGATCCTGGACAATACCGAGGAGCTTGTTTTTGTGGTGGGAACCATGGGAGAAACAGAAAAAAAGAGAATGGGAATGCTTTTGACAGGACTTCCGAAGCGTCCGAACAAAACGACCAGACTTTTATTAAAGCTTCAGTATATATCCAGAAAAGAATGCAGGATTACGGTAAAGGATCTTGGCTTCGGAGAAATGTTCCCTTCCAGTGGAAAGGAATGGGAAGAAATCGTACAGTGGTAAAGGAGGAGAGTCATTGAGCGGATATATTTTATGTCAGACAAAAACTGCGGATTCTCCATATTTTATTGAGAATATCAGCACAAATATCTACACGCTGGAAGAGCTGTGCTACTATCTTTTTCACAATCTTTATCTGGTTGATGAAACTGTGATGAATGAAAGGCTGTGTGTCTGGATTCAGGATGAACTGAACCTTCCGAGACTTGCTGCCAGGCTGAAAGCCGGTCTTGGAAAATTTTCCAGTCTGGAAGATGTTCTTTATCCTGTTTTTAAGGAGATCAATTATCTTACCTATGAGGAACTGAAGGTTCTGAATTCCAGGATACAGAAGCTGGACAGAGAATCCCGCCAGGTAAGAGAAAAACAAAAAGGCGATGCTCTGATGGAGAATGGCATGTATGTTCACGCTATTCAGGTTTATCAGAAACTTCTTGAGGAAAATGATCTTGAAGAATACGGACAGGGGCTTACTGCAAAAGTATGCCACAATTTGGGCTGTGCCTTCAGCTATCTTTTTCAGATGGAAAAAGCGCTGGAGTATTTCAGAAAAGAATGGGAGTCAGGCGGAGAGAGAGAAGCCTTGAAAACCTGTCTGCTGGCGCTGCACAGTGTACGGACAGAGGAAGAGTATAAAAATCAGGCCAGGGAACTGGGGGCGGATGATGATCTTATGAGCGAGGTGGCAGAAACCCTTAGGATTTTTGCGGCAAAACCGGGAATTACTGTGGAAAAAGAAAAAACGGATGCTCTTCTGGAAAAGTTCACAGGAGAATACCACAGATGTACCGGATCTTAATTGCTTCTATGCACCGGGAACGGAGCGGGCAGTAACGCCGAGCCGTGAATTTTGAACAAAACAGTAGACGAAATGAAATGAATCTGGTAAACTAAGATTATATTTCGGGAGAGATGTATGTCTGTTCCAGCAAAAGATTAGGAGGAATTATCATGTTAGTAAACGCGTCAGAAATGCTGAAAAAAGCTAAAGAAGGCCATTATGCAGTAGGACAGTTCAATATCAATAACCTTGAGTGGACAAAGGCAATCCTTTTAACAGCTCAGGAGAATAACTCTCCGGTTATTCTTGGTGTTTCCGAAGGTGCCGGAAAATATATGGCAGGCTATAAAACTGTTGTTGGTATGGTAAAAGGAATGATCGAAGAACTGAACATTACTGTTCCGGTTGCTCTTCACCTGGATCATGGTAGCTACGAAGGATGCCTGAAATGTGTAGAGGCAGGATTTACTTCCATTATGTTTGATGGTTCCCACTATCCGATCGAAGAGAACGTTGAAAAAACAAAAGAACTTGTTAAGATCGTTGCTGAACACGGAATGTCTCTTGAGGCAGAAGTTGGTTCCATCGGCGGTGAGGAAGACGGCGTTGTAGGTATGGGCGAGTGCGCAGATCCGAAGGAATGTAAGATGGTTGCAGACCTGGGAATCGATTTCCTGGCAGCAGGTATCGGAAACATTCACGGAAAATATCCGGAAAACTGGGCTGGATTAAGCTTTGAAACTCTGGATGCAATTCAGCAGCTTACAGGAGATATGCCACTGGTACTTCACGGCGGCACAGGAATCCCGGCTGACATGATCAAAAAAGCTATTGACCTTGGCGTATCCAAGATCAACGTAAATACAGAGTGTCAGATTGCTTTCGCAGAGGCTACACGTAAATACATCGAAGAGGGCAAAGATCAGCAGGGCAAAGGATTTGACCCGCGTAAACTTCTTGCTCCGGGATTCGAAGCGATCAAGGCAACTGTAAAAGAAAAAATGGAACTTTTTGGTTCTATTGACAAAGCCTGAATAAAAACGCAATAAAATAATTATAAAAGAGCTGCGGTATTGAACTGGTTCAGAGAAGTGCTGTTCCTGTCAGGTACGGCAGCTTTTTTCATTGTTTCAAGATATGTTGTACAACAGGAAAGATTCTATGACAGAAAAGAATGAAATAGTTTTAATGGATTTTACCGGAGTTTACAAAGAGCAGGAATTTTACAGGGGAGAAAACATTTCCTGGGTGGATGTGCAGGGACTTTCCGGATGCAGCTGCTACTGTGACGGGGAAGCTCAGGAAATACTGGAAAAGAAAATTGAAGATCTGTCGGTAAAAGGCATTCATTTTGTGGATTCCGGGAACTATCATTATATGAGCCTGCTCTGGCTGAAAAAAGTACAGGAGCCATTTCGTCTGCTGGTATTTGACAATCATACGGATATGCAGCCACCTGCGTTTGGAGGGCTTCTGTCTTGCGGAGGATGGGCGGCAGAGGCTTTAAAGCTTCTTCCGTTTCTGCAGGAATTGATCCTTGTAGGGCCGGACAGAGAGTCCTATGAACAGACGGAGGAAGAGATCAGAAAAAAGGTCCGTTTTCTTTCCAGGGAAGATCTGCGAGAGATGACGGAACCGGAAAAGAAAAATTTTTTTGAAGAGATTTCCGGTGAGTTTCCCCTTTATATTTCTGTGGATAAGGATGTGCTTCGTCCCGGAGATGCTGTGACTGCATGGAGTCAGGGAGATATGACGGCAGAGGAACTGGAAAATATTCTCAGGGCTGTGTGCAGCCGACAGGAGCCGGCAGGAATGGATGTATGCGGAGAATGTGATGCCGGAGAAAACGGAATCTGTAATGACAGGGTAAACGGGATGCTGCTGAACGTATGGAGAGACTGGAGGGATTCCCATGAAAAATGAACTGTTTACCATTGGACCTTTAACGGTATATGGCTATGGTTTTATGATCGCAGTGGGAGTGCTGGCGGCATGGCTGACGGCAGAGTACCGGGCAAAAAAATACCGTGCAGATACAGATCAGATATTTTTTCTGGTAGCATGGTGTCTGCTGGGAGGACTTCTGGGGGCCAAGATTCTGTTCTGGATCACAGAATGGAAGGAAATTGCAGAGGATCCGGGATTTATTTTAAGAACAATGACAGATGGATTTGTTGTTTATGGAGGAATTATAGGAGGAATTATCGCAGGCTGGCTGTACAGCAGGATAACAAAACTGAATTTCCTGAAATATTTTGATCTTCTGATCCCCTCTGTGGCTCTGGCTCAGGGATTTGGAAGGATCGGCTGCCTTCTGGCAGGCTGCTGTTACGGAAAAGAGACTTCCGGATGGCCGTCCATTACTTTTTATGATTCTGATTTTGCCCCTAACGGAGTGGCTCTGGTTCCCACCCAGATTTATTCCAGCGTACTTGACTTTGTACATTTTGGGATTCTGTTATGGATTGCCCGGAACAAAAAAGCAGACGGACAGGTAGCTGCCTGCTATATGATCTTTTACAGCGCAGGGCGGTTTGTGCTGGAATTTTTCAGAGGAGATCTGATCAGAGGAAGTGTGGGAGTTCTGTCCACATCCCAGTTTATCAGCCTTTTTGTAATGGCGGCAGGGCTTGTCATGCTTGGGATGACAACTGTAAGAGCCGGAAGAAAATAAAAAAGGAGTGCAGGTTCTTTAAACAGAAGGATCTGTGCTTTTTTTGTCGAAAACTTTTACTTGACAATAAGAAGAAATTATAATAGCATATACATATAAAAACGAACATAAGTTTGCTGAGTTAATGAAGAACAATGATAAGGAGAAGTGGGATCATGGTAAATGAAGAGAAGCAGAAGGCACTGGAATCAGCGCTTACACATATTGAAAAACAGTACGGAAAAGGCTCTGTTATGAAACTGGGAGAATCCGGTGCCCATATGCAGGTGGAGACGATTCCTACCGGCTCTCTGGGGCTTGATATTGCTCTTGGAGTGGGCGGTGTGCCCAAGGGACGTATTGTGGAGATCTACGGACCGGAATCCAGTGGTAAAACAACTGTTGCCCTGCACATGGTAGCAGAGGTTCAGAAGCGTGGCGGAATTGCAGGATTTATTGATGCGGAGCATGCTCTCGACCCTGTCTATGCCAAAAATATCGGCGTAGATATTGACAATCTTTATATTTCTCAGCCGGATAATGGAGAACAGGCTCTGGAGATCACGGAAACTATGGTGCGTTCCGGCGCTCTGGATATTGTGATCGTGGACTCTGTAGCAGCCCTTGTTCCGAAGGCGGAGATCGAGGGAGAGATGGGGGACAGCCATGTGGGTCTTCATGCACGTCTGATGTCACAGGCTCTCCGTAAGCTGACTGCTGTGATCAGCAGATCCAACTGTGTGGTTATCTTTATCAACCAGCTCCGTGAGAAAGTAGGAGTAATGTTTGGAAATCCTGAAACAACAACAGGTGGCCGGGCGCTGAAATTCTATGCATCTGTGCGTCTTGATGTCAGAAGAGGAGAAACTCTGAAACAGAGCGGTGAGATGGTGGGAAACCATACTAAGGTAAAAGTAGTTAAAAATAAGGTTGCTCCGCCGTTTAAACAGGCAGAGTTTGATATTATGTTCGGAACCGGAATTTCCAGAGAGGGAGAGATTCTTGACCTGGCGGCAGAGTGTTCTGTGGTAAATAAAAGCGGCGCATGGTATTCCTATCAGGGAGAAAAGATCGGTCAGGGACGTGAGAATGTGAAGGTATTTCTTAAAGAACATCCGGAAATATGTGAAGAAATAGAAAAAAAGGTAAGGATCCATTACCATCTTCTTCCGGGAGAAGAAGGAGAGGCGGAAACTGCAGGAGCAGACAAAGAAAGTGCTTCCCCGGCGGAATCTGATGAGATCTGATAAGACAGAATGATGATGGAAATTCAGGAAGAGCAGAGACAGGCGCGAAAAAAAGCCATGAAGCTTCTGGAACGCATGGACCGGACAGAAAAGGGACTCAGCGACCGACTTTTGCAGTCAGGGTTTTCCGAGCAGGCAGTTCTGGATGCAGTGGCTTATGTAAAAAGCTATGGATATATTAATGACAGCAGATATGCATTAAATTATATTACATACCGTATCCATGAAAAAAGCAGGCAGAAGATCTTTCAGGAGCTTTATGCAAAAGGAATTGACAGAGAAACGGCTTCCGAAGCGTGGGAGCAGGCGTGTCACCTTGAAGAACCTGACGAAAGGATGATACTGAGGCGAACCATAGAGAAAAGACACAGTCCGGGTACAGAGCTGGACGAGAAGGAGATGCGCCGTCTGTACGGGTATCTGGCAAGGCGGGGGTTCCGGCCAGGAGAAATTTCCTCTGTTTTGGAGGAAATGGAAATCAGTTTTCATAAAAATTATGGCAACAAATAGGTAGAAAAACTTGACAGATTTCTCAAAAACAGATAAACTTGTATTGTTGTATTTGTACAATGAAAACTAAATAAGGAGGTGCTCCTGTGACAACTATCATCATAAGTGTAATTGTCGCTGTAGTGGTCGCACTGCTTATTGCGGTTCCTCTTACTTGCAAGCTTGCTGTCGAAAATAAGGCAAAAAAGGACGCCGAGGTTGTCGGCACAGCAGAAGACAGAGCAAGAAGCATCATAGATGAAGCTTTAAAAACTGCTGAAACAAAAAAAAGAGAAGCTTTATTGGAAGTGAAGGAAGAATCTCTCCGTACAAAAAATGAACTGGAGAAAGAAACCAAGGAACGCAGAAATGAGCTGCAAAAATACGAGAGACGTGTTTTATCCAAGGAAGAATCCGTAGATAAAAAAGCGGATATCGTAGAAAAGCGTGAGACTGAATGCACAGCAAAAGCTGCTGAACTGCAAAAAAGAGAAAAGAAAGTAGAAGAGCTTGAACAGAAGGGAGTACAGGAACTGGAAAGAATTTCCGGTCTGACCTCCGAACAGGCAAAAGACGAGTTACTGAAAACTGTAGAAGACGATGTAAAAGTGGATGTGGCAAGACTCTATAAGGAGCTTGAAAACCGCGCCAAGGAAGAAGCAGGCAAGAAAGCCAAGGAATATGTGGTAAATGCCATTCAGAAATGTGCTGTGGATCATGTATCAGAGACAACAATCTCTGTAGTACAGCTTCCAAGCGATGAAATGAAGGGCAGGATTATCGGACGTGAAGGACGAAATATCCGTACTTTGGAAACACTGACAGGTGTTGATCTGATTATCGATGATACTCCTGAGGCTGTTGTTCTTTCTGCATTTGATCCGATCCGAAGAGAAGTGGCAAGAGTTGCTCTTGAAAAGCTGATTGTTGACGGTCGTATTCATCCGGCAAGAATCGAAGAGATGGTGGAAAAGGCTCAGAAAGAAGTGGAAGTGCAGATTCGCGAAGACGGCGAAAATGCAGCCATGGATGTAGGAGTACATGGAATCCATCCAGAGCTTCTGAAGCTTCTTGGACGAATGAAATTCCGTTCCAGTTATGGACAGAATGCATTGAAACATTCTATTGAGGTTGCACAGCTTTCCGGAATCCTGGCAGGTGAAATCGGCGTAGATGTCCGTATGGCCAAGAGAGCCGGACTTCTTCATGATATTGGAAAATCCATTGATCATGAGGTGGAAGGATCTCATATTCAGATTGGAGTGGATCTTTGTAAGAAGTATAAAGAATCTGCTGTCGTGATCAATACAGTTGCATCCCATCATGGTGATGTAGAGCCGGAATCTCTTGTTGCATGTATTGTACAGGCTGCTGACGCAATTTCTGCGGCAAGGCCGGGCGCAAGAAGAGAAACACTGGAAACCTATACCAACAGACTGAAACAGCTGGAGGATATCACCAATGAATTCAAGGGAGTAGACAAGTCCTTTGCTATTCAGGCGGGCAGAGAGATTCGCGTAATGGTAGTGCCAGAGCATGTAACAGATGCAGATATGGTTCTGCTGGCAAGAGATATTGCGAAACAGATTGAAGCTGAACTGGAATATCCGGGACAGATTAAAGTCAATGTGATTCGTGAGAGCAGAGCAGTAGACTACGCGAAATAATTCTGACAGGTCATGCACCATTGTTCATTAAATGAAGTATATAAGCCGTGTGAAAGAAATTTCACACGGCTTTTTGCGTGGGAAGAGAGGCGCGTGAAAGGAACAGACATATTTTGGACACCAGTCCCGTAAACTGGTACAGGGTGAGGATATGAAAAAAAGACTGGAATTGTACAGAAGGGGAAGACTTCCTGTATACTGGCTTTTCTTTTTTGGCTTTTTTATGGGAGTGATCATTCCAAATGTAATGTGGAAATATGAATGGCATCAGAAAACAGCGGCTTCTCTGTATCTGCTGGCAGCTTTTGCTGATAGCAGTCTTGATAAGGGCGAATATTTTTGGCAGGTACTTAAAATGAGAGGAAATGTATTTCTGATTTCAGCCCTTTGTGGAGTGTCTGTATTCGGAGTGCCTTTGGCTGTGATGGGGATTTTGTATATGGGTGTCCGTACCGGGCTTCTTCTTACCATGTCAATTCTTCAGTTTGGACTTCAGGGCGGGATTGTAGGATTGGGAGCTATGTTTCCTCAGTATCTTTTATATTTTCCCTGTTTTTTCTGGCTGATGTGGCTGGTATACCGGCAGTCGCTGGAAATCTGGAAGAGTCGTGGGCTGATATCCGGAGAAGTATCTGTCTATGCACTTCGTGTTTTTTTATGCACAGTGGTATTCCTGGGTGGTGTTTTGCTGGAAACATGGTGCAATCCTCCGGTGATGGAGGTTCTGATGAAGAGTCTGGACCTTTTCTGAAACGGAAGAGAAGTATCACGACAAACGCATGAGTAAATAAATTGTGAACACCCCTTTTTTCTGATAAAC
>Stewie_p2__coassemble_1272_pt1 | contig 28352 bp, 26 predicted proteins | sample Stewie_p2__metabat2_high_PE_008 | metagenome-assembled genome bin Stewie_p2 | reverse complement strand
TTACACATTTCTGTCAGCTGTTCAATCTCCGGTGTTACTTTCATGTTAAATCCTGTCATACATGATTTCTCCTTTCACATTTCACTTCTGTCCGATCAAGGCCCCTCCTCTTTCCTTTCTCTCTGTTATTGTTCCAACAATATCCTCAGTTGACAGTATACCATTTTTTTTCATTCTGGTCTACAGAAAATCAATTCCGGTCTCAGAAAACATTCTCATAAATTTTTTACAATAAACAGATCCTTCTTTTAAACAGCTCCTTCTTTCTTATAAATTTTTTAAAAATTTTCCGCTGTTCTCTTTTCAGCCTTATCACTTTAGTGTATAATAGCATCAATGCTGACAATATCTGTCAACAGACAACTCGGATAAAAATGGATGAGGAGGAATTATTATGTCTTACACAGAAGAGGTATACGAAAGAGTCGTAGCACAGAACCCGGGTGAACCGGAATTCCATCAGGCAGTAAAAGAAGTTCTGGATTCCCTGAAGGTAGTCATTGACAAAAATGAAGAAGAATACCGCAGACTTTCTATTCTTGAACGTCTGGTAGAACCGGAACGAATCATCTCCTTCCGTGTTCCGTGGGTAGATGACAGCGGAAAGGTACAGGTAAACAAGGGTTATCGTGTACAGTTTAACAGCGCGATCGGACCATACAAGGGAGGTCTTCGTTTCCATCCGTCTGTAAACCAGAGTATTCTGAAGTTCCTGGGCTTTGAACAGATTTTCAAAAATTCTCTGACAGGACTTCCTATCGGCGGCGGCAAAGGCGGTTCCAACTTTGATCCCAAGGGCAAATCCGACAGAGAGGTTATGGCTTTCTGCCAGAGCTTTATGACTGAACTGTGCAAGTATATCGGCGCTGACACAGATGTACCGGCAGGCGATATCGGTGTAGGCGGACGTGAGATCGGGTATCTTTACGGCCAGTACAAGCGAATCCGTGACCTTAGCGAAGGTGTTCTTACAGGCAAAGGACTTACCTATGGCGGATCACTTATACGTACTCAGGCTACCGGATACGGTGTTGTTTACATGCTTGACGAACTGATGAAAGCACACAATGATGAACTCAGCGGAAAAACTGTAATCGTTACAGGCTCCGGAAATGTTGCGATCTACGCTGCCGAAAAAGCAACACAGCTTGGCGCAAAGGTTGTTGCAATGTGTGACTCCAACGGATATATCCATGATCCTGCAGGTATCAAGCTTGATATTGTAAAGGATATTAAAGAAGTAAAACGCGGGCGTATCAAAGAATATGCTGATCGTGTGGAAGGTTCCTCCTTCACAGAAGGCGTTGGCATCTGGAATATCAAATGTGACGTATATCTTCCCTGTGCAACTCAGAATGAGCTTGCCCTTGATGCTGTTAAGACTCTTATTGCCAATGGCTGCAAATACATTGTAGAAGGAGCAAATATGCCTACTACTCTGGATGCTACTGAATATGCTATGGAAAACGGTGTTCTCTTCCTTCCGGGAAAAGCTTCCAACGCAGGCGGCGTGGCTACCTCAGCTCTTGAAATGAGCCAGAACTCCATGAGACTTTCCTGGAGTGCAGAAGAAGTAGACGAAAAACTCCACGGCATCATGAAAGATATCTACAAAAAAATCGATGACGCTGCACAGCGCTATGATATGAAAGACAATTTCGTCGTAGGCGCTAACATTGCAGGATTTGAAAAAGTTGTAGAGGCAATGAAAGCCCAGGGTGTTGTTTAATCCTCCAATTCTTATACAGAAAACTGCCGCAGACAAAGTGCTGAATAAAACTCTCACTTCTGCTCTGCGGCAGTTTTTATTCTTTTTATTTTTTATGTTCCCAGAAAGTTTTTCATACTTTTCAGCGCATTTTTTTCCAGACGGCTGACCTGGGCCTGAGAAATCCCTACTTCCTCTGCCACTTCCATCTGGGTTTTCCCGTCATAAAAACGCATTTCTATAATATGCCGTTCCCTGTCCGAAAGCCTTTCCATAGCTTCCCGAAGAGAAAGATTTTCCACCCATTTTTCTTCCCGGTTCTTTTTATCACTGATCTGATCCATCACATACAAAGTATCTCCGCCCTCTGTATACACTGGTTCAAAAAGACTTACCGGATTCTGAATGGCATCCATTGCATAAACAATCATTTCCTTTTCAATTCCTGTTTCCTGAGAGATTTCTGCAATCGTCGGCTCTCTCTGATACTGCTTTGTATAATTTTCTCTGGCATAAATGGCTTTATAGGCAATATCTCTCAGAGAACGACTGACACGGATACTGTTATTATCTCTCAGGTATCTCCGTATTTCACCAATGATCATAGGCACTGCATAGGTGGAAAATTTAACCTGCAGTGTTGTATCAAAATTATCAATTGCTTTCATCAGTCCGATACAGCCGATCTGAAACAGATCATCTGCATTTTCATTACTGTTCTGAAACCGTCTGATCACACTTAATACAAGTCTTAAATTTCCTTTGATGTACTGCTCTCTTGCTCCTTTATCCCCCTCCTTGATCCTGCGGAACAGTTCCTCCTTTTCCTCCGGCTTCAAAACAGGAAGCTCAGAAGTGTTTACTCCACAGATTTCTACTTTATTAAGCGCCATCGAAACATCCTCCTTCTCTCTTTTGCTTACTAAAAGCTTTCTCAGAGACAGGAAGAAATATACTTTTTTCAGAAAAATATAAAAAATATAAGCCCTTGACAGCTTATGTCAGATGTTCTTTGCGAAAACATTTTTCCTCCTGGATCTGAACCAGAATAATGTCATCGCCAATCTGGCAGATACATTTCCAGGGGATCACATACTCGCTTTCTCTTCCAAAAAAGCTGCACAGCCGTCCCGGTCCGGGGACCACCAGCGCTGTGATCTGTCCGGTCTTGCAGTCAAATTCCACATCAATGGGACAGCCCAGACACCGACAGGTACAGGTATTAATGATTTCTTTTTGTTTCAGCTCACATAAGCGCATAACAGCAACCGTTTTTTCTCAAATATATGAAAAAAAACGCCTGATTATGCTTTTCCATTTGTTGACATAAAAAGCAAAATTATAGTATAATATGCCCATAACAGCAGGGTTTGGAAGCTTTTACATATCTCTGCTCAACTGGATAGAAAGGGGACAATGCCATGAAATGTCCGTTTTGTGGTCGGGACAATACCAGAGTTGTAGATTCCAGACCTGTAGAAGATACCAACTCCATCAGAAGAAGACGTATGTGTGAATCCTGTGGAAAGCGTTTTACCACTTATGAAAAGGTAGAAACCATTCCGTTAAGCGTTATAAAAAAAGACCAGAGCCGGGAACCCTACAGCCGCAGCAAGGTCCAGGACGGTATTCTCCGCGCCTGCTATAAACGGCCAATCCCGGTGGAAAAAATAGAAGAAATCATGGACTCCATAGAAGGAGAGATCTTTGACCGGGCTGACAGAGAAATTTCCAGCAATCAGATCGGTGAAATCGTCATGGAACATTTACAGGCGCTGGACGCAGTTGCCTATGTTCGTTTTGCATCTGTATACAGAGAATTTAAAGATGTCAGCACCTTTATGGAAGAACTTAAAAAATTCATGGAGCCATAAGTCGTAGTAAATCACAGCCTTAACCTGTCAAATAAGTGCAGCTGCCGGAGTTAATCCTTCCTGACATCTACACTTTTATAGCACTGACAAAGCCCCTGGAAAGACCGTCTAATATTACATTGTCTTTCCAGGGGCTTTTTTCATAATGATATTCTCAGGCGCATTGAAACTCAGATTCCATTACATCAGATGATGCTTCTGAAATGCCTTCCAGATTCCGTCCTCTGTTACCTTTGGGCAAACCTCGTCCGCAATCTTTTTTACAGCTTCGCTGCCATTTTCCATACAGATACTTAAACCGGCGATTTCCAGCATTTCTCTGTCGTTCATACTATCTCCAAATCCAACAGAATCGCTGATTGGAATATTCAGATACTCACAGACCTTTTTCACTGCTGTTCCCTTGTTAAACTTACGGTTGATAAGCTCCAGGTTTACCACTCCACGAGAAACGTCCTGAATACAGAACAGAAACTCATTCTCAAGTACCGCTCTGGGCTTATCCAGTTTTTCCATGGAAGGACTGGATGCCACAAATTTATAAACCGGCTGATTTCTGTATTCCTTTATAGACAGAATAGAAAAAGTCTTTTTTACAAATTCCTTCCAGCGAAGAAATTCACTGCTCACCTGTTCATCTACATCTTTTTCCATAAATGCTTTAAAGTTATCACTGGCATAAGCCTCATCTCTGCATTCTGCAATCCAGCATACACCGCTTTCTTCCAGAACTTCCATGGCTTTTGCCTTCTGTTCTTCTGTTGCAGGACAGTCATAAATAACTTCTTCTCCGCACAGGATGTATCCCCCGGCGCTTGCCACAACTCCGTCAAACCCGTACTTCAAAAAAGATGACAGCATACCATAATTTCTTCCACTGCACAGAAATACCAGATTTCCTGCTGCCTGCGCCTTTTTTACTGCCTCAATAGCTGAAGCCGGCGGCTCACTGTGTCCCGGCTCCGCCAGAGTACCGTCTATATCCAGAAAAATAACTTTTTTGCTCATATATTCTCTCCTGAAACTTCTTTTGTTCTGTGAAATCAATTCCACATCTCTCAAATTATATTTCCGGAATTGAATCTTGTAAACCGGCATTTTATATTAATCTGAATACTTTTCACTTATTTCTTTATACATTTCATTCAAATATGCTTTTCCAGTTCTCTTATAACAATTTTAAGTGCTTTGATCCGGGCGTATTTTTTATCCACGGATTCCAGAATATGCCAGGGCGCAAAAGTGGTACTTGTCTTTTTCAGCATTTCATCCACTGCCTCCTCATACGCTTCCCATTTTTCACGGTTTCGCCAGTCCTCGTCTGTAATTTTCCACTGTTTCTCCGGATTGTTCTGTCGTTCTGTAAATCTGGCAAGCTGCGTATCCTTGTCGATCTGAACCCAGAATTTAATGATCACTGCTCCCCAGTCATAAAGTTCCTTCTCAAACTCGTTTATTTCATTATATGCCCGCTTCCAATCATTTTCCGTGCAAAAACCTTCCAGACGTTCCACCATCACTCTTCCGTACCAGGTGCGGTCAAAAATTGCAATATGGCCGTCCTTGGGAAGTCTTGTCCAGAAACGCCAGAGATAATGTCGCGCTTTCTCATGAGGCTCCGGGCTGGCAATGGGATGTACCTCATAGCCTCTGGGATCCAAAGCTCCTGTTATCCTCTTGATATTTCCGCCCTTTCCTGCCGCATCCCAGCCCTCATAGGTAATGATCACAGGCACACGTTTCCGATATAAGCGGTTGTGAAGCTCCCCAAGACGTTTCTGAAGACGTTTCAGTTCATGGCGATACTCTTCCTCACTCAGTTCTTTTCCCTGAAGTTCTACTTCTGCCAGCTTAGGCATTTTTACCAGCGGAAAGACATTCTGAAGCAGAGGTGAGGAATGCAGGCGGTTCTGCATGGCAATCTCAATACTATTGATCATGGTATCCAATACCTGAAACTCCGCCCATTTCCGGTTTCCTGCATCAATAATATACCAGGGTGAGGAGGGAAGGTTGGTATCTTTCATATAACGGTCAAACACTTTTTTACATTTTCCGTAGTGTTTATTCTGCCACTGATCATATTTCGTTACACGCCACCTTGTATCTTCCTCTTCCATAAGGCTTTTCATACGGGAATCCTGTTCTTCTCTGTCAATGTGCATAAAAAATTTCAGCACAAGATACCCGTTATCCGTAAGCTGACGCTCAAATCGCCGGACACTTTCCATTCTTTTTTCATATTCTGGTTCTGTAAGTTTTTTCTTCAGGACCTCTTCTGTTATCTGCTCCATCCATCCGGAATCCAGAAAAGTAAATTTTCCTTCTTCCGGAATCTGCTTCATATACCGGTACAAAAAAGGCTTTCGGCTTTCCTCCTCTGACGGTGCGGCCATAGTTGCAACCTTAAAAAATCTGGGATCAATATTTTTGATCACCTTGCCGATGACACTTCCCTTTCCAGCTGCCGCCCAGCCTTCAAAAAGTACCAGCACCGGAAGCCTGTGTTCCTTGATCTTTGTCTGAAGATCATAAAGCTTTTTTCTGCTTTTATCAAGTTGCTCCTCAAGTTCCTGTTTTTCCGGGATCTCTCCCGGTGTCCACTCCTTCAGCATACGCTCACCTCATTTCTCAGAATCATCACCTACATACAATTAACTGTTTTTATTCGTATTATAGCATTATTTTCTGTTAAATTCTATGAATATATTTTTTTATTAGATATACCGAGGCTTTTTCCAGTCTGCTCCCTCATAAATTTATATTTCAGAAAAGAAATCTTCCTCTATAACCAAATTTTTTTTGCCCGATATCTTTGCCTTATTATTTCCATCTTATATCTAAATACTCATGCAAATAAGTTCCAGCACAGCAGGTGGTTTATTTATTTTTCAAAGTTTCGTTTTTCGGAACAACGAAAAACTCCACAATGTAAAACAGGGCCTTGCCCTAACAACAAAAAATGCAGATCATATACTACTTATCTTTCAGTAATACATGACCTGCATTTTCTTTCTTATATTTATGCACTTCTTTTTATTTTATTTCAAATTTCCTATGCCCGGATTGCCCACCGCATTTTCGTACATTTTGCACGGCTGTTTCTGGCGCACTCCTCCTGTGAAGGCCGAATCACATCTTTGCAGATATCGCTGTAAATTCCCTCTTTATAAAACTGTTTAAAAGATTTTTTTACCAGACGATCCTCTCCTGAATGAAAGGTAAGAATCGCAGCTCTTCCATTTGGCGCCAGAACCTGAGGAAGCTTTTCCAAAAAATCATAAAGCACCTCAAACTCACTGTTCACATCAATACGAAGAGCCTGAAAACTTCTCTGGCAGGATTTTTTCACAGCCTCCCTGCGTTCCTTTTCCGGAATAAAGCTTAAAGCCTGTTCAATCACGTTCTTAAAATCTGTGGTAGTTTCAACAGGACGGATCCTTCTCTGTCTGATCACAGCCTTTGATATTTCTTCCGCATAAGGCTCATCTGCATTTTCCAGAAGCATTCCGTAAAGCTCCTCCTGCGTTACCTCTTTCAGACGCTCTGCTGCACTGATTCCTTTCTGCGGATTCATGCGCAGATCCAGAGGTCCGTCCACTTTATAGGAAAAGCCTCTCTCCGGATTGTCTATCTGCATGGAGGATACCCCCAGATCAGCCAGAACAAAATCAAATTTTCCAGCTTCCTCTGCTACCTGATCAATATTTCTGAAATTCAGAAGTTTAACTGTAAGGATATCTTCTCCAAATCCCTGCTTTTTCAGTCTCTCTTTTGTCTTTTCTGATTCAATGGGATCCACATCCAGACCGTAAATGTGCCCCTCTCCTTTCAGACATTTCAGCATCTCCAGCGTATGTCCTCCATATCCCAGAGTAGCGTCCAGACCGCGCTGTCCCGGCTGTATCTGAAGAAAATCCAGAATTTCCTTCACACAGATAGAAATATGCATCCCTGCCGGAGTGCTTCCTTTTCGGATTACTTTTTCCACAATATCTGCATATTTTTCCGGCTGATGCTCCTTATATTTCTCACTGAAATGCCTTGGATGAGTTCCTGAATAACGCACGCGGCGCTTATGTGGTTTTTCCTGATTTTCCATTATCTATTCTCCTGTTCCTGTTTTTTTCATAAAATCATTTTTTCACCAGTTTGCAGCTTCTAAAATCATGCATATTTTATAATAAGCAATTTTATCTTTTTCTGCATCCAGATAAAATATGTATGTTTCCATACCGATACAGCACATACTTATCTACTGATATAAAAGCTGTTTTATAGATTTTCTTTTATTAGAATAAAAACAGCTTGTCACTTTACTAGAATATCAGAAAATCTCTGAAATCACAATGAAAAGAATCTTCTTAAAAAAATTGGCTTAAGATTAGCATTTTTCTTCTTTACATTTTTCCTGATTTGTCATAGAATGTTTCATTACAACCATAAAACTGTCATACCAGTTAGAAAAAAGAAAGTGGTGAATAAACATGAAACGCAGATTTTTCTTCGGTCTTCTGACCCCGGGCAGGATTATTTTTCTTCTTATTTTAATCTATATCGCCCTGCTTACCGTGCCTTATCTGCGGCACAAAAAGGTTTCCGAAAATTTTCAGAATGATTTCAGCCAAAGAGAATTTTACAGCTCCCAGCCAGGAAGCGAGCGCATCGCCTACATAAACGATAATACAGATGCTCTTCTTTATCGTCTTCAGATGATTGACCAGGCAGAACAGGAAATAATTCTCTCTACCTTTGATTTTAACGCTGACAAAGGTGGTAAAGATGTTATGGCAGCTCTTTTAAACGCTGCAGACAGAGGTGTAAAAGTCCGGGTGATCATTGACGGCTTCAGCGGTTTTCTGGATGTAAAGGGAAAAGGAACCCAGTGGTTCCAGGCTCTTGCTTCCCATAAAAATATTTCTCTTCGCATCTACAATCCGATCACACTTTTAAAGCCCTGGAAAGTACAGGCTCGCCTCCATGACAAATATCTGATCATTGACCATCAGATGTTCCTTCTTGGAGGAAGAAATACAACCAATCTGTTTCTGGGCGACTATTCCAGCTCAAAAAATATTGACCGGGAAATTTTTGTGTATGAAACTGAGGATCAGAAAGACTCCTCTCTTTATCAGCTCAGAACTTATTTTGAAAAAATATGGGCTCTGAAGGACAGCCGGGAATTTACCTGCAAAAAGTTTTCCGATAAAATTCAGGAATGTGTCAGTTCTCTGGAAAAACGTTACCAGAAGCTGAAAAAAACGTATCCGGAAGCTTATACAGACTGGGATTTCCGGAAGCTCACCTTTGAAACAAATAAAATCTCCCTTCTCTGCAATCCTCTGGAAGCAGAAAACAAGGAACCATGGATGTGGTATTCCATCCACCAGCTTATGCTTCAGGGAAAGGAAACTCTCATCTATACGCCTTACATCATCTGTGGCAAAGAAATGTACCGGGATCTCACTGAACTGAAAGAAAACAATATTCCTCTTGAGATCATTACCAACGATGTGGCAAGCGGAGCCAATCCCTGGGGATGTACCGATTACCTGAACCAGAAAAAAAAGATCTGGAAAACCGGTGCAAAGGTATATGAGTTTATGGGCGGTCATTCCTGCCACACAAAGGCAGTTCTGATCGATGACAGAATGAGTATTGTAGGCTCCTACAATCTGGATATGAGAAGTACCTACCAGGATACAGAGCTGATGCTTGCCATTGACTCGGAAAAATTAAATTCCATGATCCGCAAGGAAGCAGAAACTGATAAAACCTACAGCAAAACCATAGGGTCTGACGGGAACTATATTCAGGGTGAAAATTATGTTCCCAAAAAACTGAGTACAGGAAAGAAAATCTTTTACGGGGTTCTTCGGGTTCTGACTGTTCCTCTCAGAAAGTTCCTGTAAGTCCTCTGAGGTGTCAGACTAAAAGATTCTTTGGATCACTCTGTACCTGTAAGCGTTCTGCTGCACAGGCCAGTACGTCCGCAGAATTTATTTACAGAAGAAAAGACACTGCATCCGGAAATGCTCTCCGGGGAAAATTTCCCGGAACATTCATTTCCTGTGCAGTGTCTCTTTTTTGCACGAATATATGATTTTACGAAAGCTCCAGCTTTCCTGTATAAAGCTGGTAGTAGGTTCCTTTCATTTTGATCAGATTCTCATGATCTCCTCTTTCGATAATCTTTCCATGATCCAGAACAATAATAGCATCGCTGTTTCGGATTGTGGAAAGTCTGTGTGCGATCACAAATACCGTACGTCCTTTCATCAGATTATCCATACCTTTTTGTACAATACTCTCAGTCCGTGTGTCAATGCTTGATGTAGCCTCATCAAGGATCAGTACCGGCGGATCTGCCACTGCTGCCCTGGCAATAGACAGAAGCTGTCTTTGTCCCTGTGAAAGCTCTTCACCGTCACCGCTGAGCATTGTCTGATAGCCATTGGGAAGCATCCGGATAAACTTATCTGCGTGAGCAAGGCGCGCTGCCTGATAAACCTCATCATCTGTGGCATCCAGTTTCCCATAACGGATATTGTCCATGATCGTACCTGTAAACAGATGCGTATCCTGCAGGACAATTCCCAAAGACCGGCGAAGATCATCTTTTTTAATCTTCGTGATATTGATCCCATCGTAGCGGATCTTGCCTTCCTGGATATCATAAAAACGATTGATCAGATTGGTGATCGTAGTTTTTCCGGCTCCTGTGGAACCTACAAAAGCAAGTTTCTGTCCCGGCTTTGCATAAAGGCTGATATCCTTCAGAATTACTTTGTCCTCATTGTAACCAAAGGTTACATCCTCAAAAACAACATCTCCGGTCAGCTCTGTATAAGAAACAGAACCGTCTGCAGAATGAGGATGCTTCCATGCCCACGTTCCTGTACGCTCTTTACATTCTGTAATGTTTCCGTCTGCATCCTTTCTGGCATTTACAAGAGTCACATAGCCTTCGTCTTTTTCCGGTTCTTCGTCGATCAGCTGAAAAATCCGCTCTGCTCCTGCAAGCGCCATAACAATAGAGTTAAACTGCTGAGCCACCTGCATAAACGGCTGAGTAAAGCTTTTGGTAAACTGAAGGTAGGAAGCCATAACGCCAAGAGTGATTCCTCCCACTCCCATAACAGAAAGGAAGCCCCCCAAAACTGCTGTAAGAACAAACTGAAGATTTCCAATATTTCCGATTACCGGTCCCATCATATTTGCAAAAGTATTTGCGCTGGAAGCGCTCTCAAAAAGAGCCTCATTTAACCTGTCAAATTCTTCTTCTGATTTTCTTTCGTGATTAAATACCTTGACAACTCTCTGACCGTTCATCCGTTCCTCAACAAAGCCTGTCACATCTGCCAGCGCCATCTGCTGGCTGACAAAATATTTTCCACTGTTTCCACCGATCTTTCTTGTAACAAAGGTCATGACGAAAATGACTGCAACAGCCAGAACGGTCAGCAGCGGGCTTAACGCTACCATGGAAATAAAGGTGACGATAATGGTAAAAAAGGACATCAGAGCCTGGGGGATCGCCTGACTGATCATCTGTCTCAGCGTATCTGTATCATTGGTGTAAAGACTCATAACAGAACCGTTTGTCCTCTGGTCAAAATAGCGAATCGGAAGTGTCTGCATATGCTCAAACATATCGTCTCTCACTCTTTTCAGCACACCCTGTCCGATATAAACCATCATCCTTGTATAGATAAAGGTAGAAATCACACCCAGAAGGAAAATGCATCCCAGAACAGCAAGTGCCTGATAAAGTTCTGTAAAATCCGGACTCTGCTGTCCGATCAGCGGGATAATAAAATCATCCAGCAAAAATTTCAGGGACAAAGATACAGAGATTGTTGCTACAGAACTGATAAGAATGCAGATAAACACCAGAATAAAACGCATTTTATAAGTTTCTGTTACATATTTCAGAAGACGCTTTGCTGTCTTTAAAGTATCTTTGGACAGCTTGGGGTTTCTATTTTGTTTCTTATTCATTCTCTTCACCTCCCCGAACCTGAGATTCATACACTTCTCTGTAAATTTCATTTGTTTCCAGAAGTTCCTGAGAGGTTCCCACGCCTGCAACTTCTCCTCCGTCCAGAACGATGATCTGGTCCGCATCTTCAATGGAAGCAACTCTCTGGGCAATGATGATCTTTGTGGTATCCGGAATTTCCTCTCGGAATGCCTTACGGATCAGTGCATCTGTCTTTGTGTCAACTGCGCTTGTAGAATCATCCAGGATCAGGATCTTCGGTTTTTTCAGAAGCGCTCTTGCAATGCAAAGCCTCTGCTTCTGACCTCCGGAAACATTGTTTCCTCCCTGAGCGATCTGAGTTTCGTATCCGGACGGAAATTCGTTGATAAATCCGTCTGCCTGAGCCAGTCTGCACACTCTCTGTACCTCTTCATCACTGGCATTTTCATCTCCCCAACGAATGTTCTCATAAATGGAACCTGAAAACAGCACGTTTTTCTGAAGAACCATAGATACCTGGTCACGCAGAGCTTCCAGATTATAATCCCGTACATCAATTCCGCCAACTTTCACACTTCCCTCTGTCACGTCATAAAGACGGGGGATCATCTGTACCAGTGTGGACTTTGCACTTCCTGTTCCGCCAATGATCCCGACTGTCTGTCCGGATCTGATATGAAGGTTAATATCCTTCAGAGAAAGATTTCCGCCTTTTCCTCCATAACTGAAATTCACATGATCAAATACGATTTCTCCATTTGGAACATCTTTTACTGAGTTCTCTTTATCCACCATTTCCGGTACTTCATTCAGCACCTCAGTGATACGGTCTGTAGATGCCTCTGCGATCATGATCATAACAAACACAAAAGTTACCATCATCAAAGACATCAGAATCTGAAGCGCATACACAATCACACTGGTAAGTTCTCCTGTTGCCATACTTCCCAGGACAATGCTCTTTCCTCCGATAGCAACCAGCAGAAGAACCACTGTGTACATGGTAAACTGCATGACCGGAGAGTTCCATGCCACGATTTTCTCTGCTTTTGTAAAAAGATCGTACACATATCTGGAAATTCCATGAAACTTGCGAATCTCAAAATCTTCTCTGACAAAAGCCTTAACCACACGGGATGCATTGACATTTTCCTGAACAGAATTGTTCAGAACATCATACTCATCAAATACCTTGACAAAGTGGGGATGCGCTTTTTGGGCAATAAAGATAAGAGTTCCTCCAAGAAATGGAATCACGATCAGGAATAAAAGTGCGATTTTTACATTGATCATCAAAGTCATGACCCATGAAAGCAGCACCATGATCGGGGCTCTTGCAAGCAGACGGATACTCATCATGTATGCCATCTGTACGTTTGTAATATCTGTTGTCATTCTGGTAACAAGCCCTGAAGTGGAAAAATGATCGATATTCTTAAAAGAAAATTCCTGTACCTTATAAAAAATATCATGTCTCAGATTTTTTGCGTAACCGGCTGCTGCCACTGCTGCCATTTTCCCTGCGATCACACCAAACCACAATGCCAGCATAGCCATAACCACAAGGAGCAGTCCCCGCTGCACAATGTAATGGATGTTCCCTTTGGCAATACCCACATCAATGATCTTTGCCATTTCCATGGGAATGAGAACCTCCATCAGCACCTCAAGGATAACAAATAACGGAGCCAGCACTGACTGTTTTTTGTATTCCCTGACTGATCTTAAAAGTGTCTTATTCATTTTTTCTGTCTACCTCCTTATTCTCCCTGTTTTGTTCCGCAGGTTAGTATCCTGACCTTTTCAGAACTGTTTATCATTTAATTTCATTTTTTAACCGTTCCTTTTCTGTTATACGCCAAGGGCTAAAAGCTTTTTCGCTTCCTCCAGCCGGACGTAAAACTGCGGATAAAAGTCTTCCTCTTCCTTATATGGAGTATAATAAAATCTGCTGAGAACATACATATTCAGGTTTTTAACCAGAGTTTCATCCTCTGTGTCATAAAGCACCTCCTGAACATCCAGAAGAAAATTATGCCAGTCCAGGACAAACTTTTCATATTGTTTGAGATCTGGGGTGTCCAGCCATTTTTTCACCTTGATTTTGGAACGGTTTTTCTTTTTACATTCATGGATCTGAAGAATATACTGAAATCCGTCCTCTGTATAATAACGTCCCAGAGGAAACAGCCTGCAGAATCCCGGTCTGATATCATGTATGGAACAGCGCCCCTCTGTATTCAGGAATACACAGCGTTCCTCTTGCCCCTTCATTGCAAGATGAGGAAGAATGTTTCCATCTGTGACTCCAAGTTCCAGAACACTTCCCAGAAGCTCTTCCGGTGATTTTTTTAATCCCTCACAAAGTCTGTACACATCTAAGGGATCAAGAATCACCGTATCTCCCATTCCCTGACAGCAGTCGCTGCAGCCTTTGCAGTCCTGACAGTCAGCCTTTACCATATCGTTTGCTCCATATAAATTTCCGTCAGAAATTTCTTCCAATGTAACATTTCGCTTCATGATAAAATTCTCCTCTGTAATATTTTCCTCTCAGGCTTCCCAGTCATAGGCGATTCTCGGGGAACCATCGTTGGTATCGTCATAAGTGTCAATAATTCCACATTTACGGAACCCGTTTTTTGCCAGGGTATTCTGCATGGGAATGTTGTCTTTATGTGTATCAATCCTCAGATAATCACAGTGTTCTTTTGCAAAATCAAAACAAAGCTTTGAGATTCCCTTTGTACTTCCGTCAGAAGCAACTCTGTGCAGCACTCCATAGGGGATGTTCCTGTGCCATTTTCCCTCCCGGATAATACGGTATGTGGGGTCCTCTCCCTTAAAAAACACAAACACACCTGCAATATGTTTCTCTTCTGCACACACATAGCAGATCCCTTTTTCTATATCTTCCCGGACCATGTCCAAAGAAGGATACACATTCCCCCACTGATCAGGGTTTCCGTTTTCTTTCATAAACGCTCTTGCATATGCATAAATTCTCAGAATATCTGAAAGATCTTTTATCTCTGCCTTTCTTATTTTCATTTGCTTTTTCTCCTTTTCTATCTCATTGTACAGGAGTATAATATTGGTTGTCAATCAGGATTCCCCCCTGAAAGAACCTATATAGAAACGGAGGAAACACAACATGCGATCTCTCGCTGTCTATTTAAAAAACTACAAAAAGGAGACCATACTGGCTCCTTTTTTCAAGTTTCTGGAAGTTATATCCGACCTTATGGTTCCCATTGTGATCGCCCATATGATCGATGTGGGAATTGCCGAAAATAACCGCAGCGTCATTATCCGATGTTTTTTTATTCTGATCCTTATGGCAGGCGCCGGTCTGACTGTCAGTATTACAGCCCAGTTCTTTGCCGCAAAAGCAAGTACAGGATTCGCTGCCCGGCTTCGTCAGTCTGTGTTTGACCATGTGCAGGGACTTTCTTATTCTGAGCTTGACCGTCTTGGGACCTCTACTTTGATCACAAGGCTGACCAATGATATCAATCAGGTACAGAACGGACTGAACATGGGACTCCGACTGCTGCTTCGCAGTCCTTTTATTGTTCTCGGCTCTATGGTTATGGCATTTACCATTAATGTACGCTGCGCTCTGGTTTTTGTTGTAGCGATCCCGGTTCTCTTTCTTGTTGTTTTTATTATTATGTACCTCAGTATTCCGCTTTTCCGTAAAGTCCAGGGAAGGCTTGACAGAGTAACAGGACTTACAAGAGAAAATCTTACCGGTGTCCGTGTGATCCGGGCTTTCTGCCGTGAAAAAGAAGCTGTAAAGGAGTTTGACGAGAGCAACCGGGAGCTGACAAAGCTTAATGAATTTGTTGGACGGCTTTCTGCTCTTCTTAACCCCGCCACTTATGTACTCATTAATATTGCCACGGTTTTTCTGATCAGTACAGCCGGTATCCAGGTAAATATCGGCAGTATGCAGCAGGGGGAAACCGTAGCTCTTTACAATTACATGGCTCAGATGATCGTTGAGCTTATTAAACTTGCCTCTCTGATCATCACACTGAATAAGGCAGCCGCCTGTGCAGGCCGTGTAGCTGACATTCTGAACCTCCGTTCCTCCATGGATTATGTTGCGGAAACAGAAACGCAGACCGTTTCAGACTGTGCGGTTGCTTTCCGGAATGTTACTTTTTCCTATGCCGGAAGCAACGCCCCCAGCCTTTCCGATATCAGCTTTTCTGTAAAAAAAGGTCAGACTGTCGGCATTATCGGCGGTACCGGAAGCGGAAAAACAACTCTTATAAATCTGATCTCCCGATTTTATGATGCAGATCAGGGAACCGTTCTTCTTAACGGTCAGGATATCCGCAAATATTCTCAGACAGATCTCCGCGGCAAAATCGGAATCGTTCCGCAAAAAGCTGTACTGTTCAAAGGTACTATCCGTGAAAACATGAAGATTGGCAGGGAAAATGCTTCTGATAAAGAAATCTGGGAAGCTCTTTCCATAGCACAGGCAAAAGAAATTGTAGAAAAAAAACAGGGACAGCTTGATTTTATTTTGGAACAAAACGGAAAAAACCTTTCCGGAGGTCAGCGCCAGCGTCTTACCATTGCCCGGGCTCTGCTCAAAAATCCTGAAATTCTGATTCTGGATGACAGTGCCAGCGCTCTTGACTTTGCCACAGACGCAGCCCTTAGAAGATCACTTCACACACTCAGCCAGAAAGTAACCACTTTTCTTGTGTCCCAGCGTTCTTCAAGTATCCGGCAGGCTGATCTGATCCTTGTTCTTGATGACGGAAATCTAGTCGGCCAGGGAACGCACCAGGAACTTTTAAAAATCTGTGCTCCTTACAGAGAAATCTTTTTCTCCCAGTTTCCCGATGAGAGAAAAAATTATAACACAACACAAAATGTCGGAGAACTTTCCACGAAAAGAAAGAGGGTAAACACATGAGCGCAATAAATAAAAACCAGACAGGCAGCATGAAAACTCTGAAAAAAGTGCTGCGATTCATTGGAAGATACCGTTTTCTTCTGTTTGTCAGTATTGTACTGGCTGCTGTTTCCGTACTTCTGCAGCTTTATGTTCCGATTCTTTTCGGAAATGCCATTGACCAGATCATTGCAGAACACCAGGTGAATTTTTCTCAGATGTGGCGCTGGCTCCGTCAGATCCTCCTTGTTGTTTTCCTGTCAGGCCTTTCCTCCTGGAGTATGAATCTCATCAATAACCGCATGACCTACCGCACAGTGCAGGATATCCGCGCAAAAGCCATTCGTCATATTCAGCATCTGCCGCTTTCTTACCTTGACAGTCACAGCACCGGAGATATTATCAGCCGGGTGATCGCAGATGTAGACATTCTTTCAGACGGACTCCTTCTGGGCTTCACCCAGCTGTTTTCCGGCATTGTCACCATTATAGGAACTTTGATTTTTATGCTGTCCCAGAACGTGATCATTACAATTATCGTAATTGTGCTGACACCTTTGAGCTTTTTTGTGGCAAAATTTATCTCTTCCCACTCTTTCCAGATGTTTCAGCGTCAGAGCAGAGCCAGAGGACAGCAGACGGCTCTCATTGAGGAAATGATCGGAAATCAGAAGCTGGTACAGGCCTTTGACTATCAGGACAAAGCTTCTGAACGTTTTGCCCGTATCAATGAAGAACTGAGAGAGTCAAGCCAGCAGGCCATTTTTTACAGCAGCCTTACCAACCCTTCCACCAGATTTGTTAATAATGTGATTTATGCAGGAGTCGCTCTGGCCGGAGCTCTCCTGATTCCGGCAGGTGCGCTGACTGTAGGCGGACTTTCTGTGATGCTTGCCTATGCCAACCAGTATATGAAACCTTTTAATGATATCAGTTCCGTAATCACAGAGGTTCAGAATGCATTGGCCTGTGCCTCCAGAATCTTCGCTCTTCTGGAAGAAACACCGGAAAGTCCTGATCCTTCAGAATCACTTTCTGATGTAAAAGGCGCAGTTGAAATTCATCAGGTTTCTTTCCGATATGCGCCTGACAAGCCTCTGATCCAAAACTTTAATCTGAAAGCGGAACCTGGCAGGAGAATTGCGCTTGTAGGTCCTACCGGTTGCGGAAAAACTACCTTTATCAATCTTCTGATGCGGTTTTATGATGTAAATTCCGGAACCATTTCTCTGGATGGAAAACCTGTAGATCAGATTTCCCGTCACTCTCTCCGAAGCAGCTACGGAATGGTGCTTCAGGACACCTGGATCAAAAACGGCACTGTCCGTGAAAACATTACGATCGGAAAACCGGATGCCACTGAAGAAGAGATCATCCAGGCGGCAAAAATGTCTCACAGCTGGGAATTTATCCGCCGTCTTCCTGACCGGCTGGATACCGTTATCACAGAAGACAGTCTCAGCCAGGGTCAGAAACAGCTTCTCTGTATTACCCGGGTTATGCTGTGCCTACCGCCAATGCTGATTCTTGATGAGGCTACCTCCAGCATTGATACACGAACAGAAATGCTGATCCAGGAGGCATTTGACCGACTGATGCAGGGGCGTACAAGCTTTATTGTGGCTCATCGCCTGTCCACCATACGCAATGCTGACGAAATTCTTGTGATGAAAGACGGAAATATTATTGAACAGGGAACTCATCATGAACTTATGGAAAAAGGCGGTTTTTATCATACCTTATACAATAGTCAGTTCGTAAACACAGCAGAATAGCCAGCAGGACAAATAAGCTTTTCCATACAAGCTTATTTGTCCTGCTCTTCCTTTTTACTGTTCAAATACTCCTCTGTCAGCGCCACTGCATCCAGAATACATTTGTCACAGGTACAAAGCACCTTTTTGGTTTCAACTCCTTTTAATTCACGGCAAATATAGGAACCATTATTTTCTTTAAATTTATTTACATACTTTTTCACATCTTTATAGGTCTGTCCCTTTGTAAGCGTTCCCTTTTCAGGATTGCCCACACTGTTTTCCAGGCCTATGACCATTGCCATTCCGGAAAGGGCGCCGCACATTTCCATCATCCCCATTCCAAATCCAAACCCCTCTGAAATTCTGAACATTGCTTCCTCGTCAATGCCAAACTCCTTACAGAAGGTACAGGCAACCGCCTGCGCACAGTTATATCCTTTTTTATGTAACTCAATAGCATGTTCTGCTTTTGTATTCATCCTTATTCTCCTTATGTAAATTATCTATTATTGTTTTTATCTGGATTTCAGATTTTTTCCTGTACTCTGTTATTTTTTATTCTGAGTGCGGGATAAAATATCCTCCCAGGCTTCCTCATCAATCTCCTCATCTCTGAACAGTTTTCTTCTGTCATCCTCTGTGATCTTCCGGATCACCCGGCAGGGATTACCGGCTGCAACAGACCAGTCAGGAATGTCCTTTGTTACCACACTTCCCGCACCGATCACTACGTTATTTCCAATATGAACACCAGGACATACCACCGTGTTTCCCCCAATCCATACGTTGTCCCCCACTGTCACTTCTTTTCCATACTCATATAACGTATTTCTGGTGTCCGGATGAACCGGATGACCTGCTGTATAAATAGCTACATTTGGCGCAAACTGACAGTTATCGCCGATCTTTACCTTTGCCACATCCAGGATCGTACAGTTATAATTTGCAAAAAAATTCCTGCCGGTTTCAATATTTTTTCCATAATCGCAGTAAAATGGTGGATTGATAAACGCTTTATCCGATTTACCCAGAAGCTCCTTTACTACCTCTGCAATCCCATCAAAATCTGACCTGTCCATAAAATTCAGTTTCTGAAGAATTTTCCTGCACACAATCTGCTCTTCAAATATACTTTCATCAGAAATATAAGCAAGCTGCGCATCCCTGCGTTTTCTCATATCCATTCTTTCTGTCTCCTTTTCCACCCCATTTCCAGGGCCCAGTTCTGCATATCGGAATACAGTTTTCCTTTTATTTCTTTATAATCCGCCCAGATCAGACAGTGATCCTTTTCTACAGGTTCCTGTACTTTATCCAGGAGTTCTCCCAGATAATATCTCTGTATTGGATGAAACAGCCCTTTGGTATCATGGATACTGAAAGCTTCCGCTGAAGCCAGATAATCTTTTACCCTACATTCGCATCCACATTCCTCCAGACATTCTCTTCTGATACATTCCTGATCATTTTCAACACCCTGGATTCCTCCCCCAAGAAGAAATAACCCTCTATGAGTGCGCACTACTGCTGTTTTCTCCCCGGAAAATGTAATCAGATAAGCGCCTAATCTGTCATAATATTTACCGTTTTCTCTTTTGCCAAAAATTTTATGCACACTTTTCACGTCCTTTCCTGCCTTTCCAGTCCGGAGCGCATAACCTGCTTATAAAAATCCATTTTTACTTCTTCCCCTTCCTGAAAATCCAGTTATATCATACCATAAAATTTTCTGCCAGGTAACTGGTAAATCCCCAAAAACATCCTTCATTTTTCATCATTCCAGACAGCAGCCGTCCCTGAAAACATTTCTGTGCCCACACTCACTCTTTAGGAATCGTAACCTCTCCCGCAATATCCACAGAAAAATATTCCCTGATTTCTCTCAGACTGTCCGTCTGTCCAAGAACCCACATCAGCTTTGCCATGGCAGCCTCCGCAGTCATATCATAGGCCTGCAAAACACCGCTTTCCAGGGCTCTCCGCCCTGTTTCATACACAGAAAGATTGCTTCCTTCATATCTGCACTGGCTGCCTGCAAGTATAACCATTCCATTTTCTACAGCCTTTTTCACAGCTCCTATAAAATCATTTTTTAAAAACGGCATTCCGCCAAGTCCAAATCCTTCCACATAAACACCCCAACAGCCTTTTTCCTGAAGATAATCCAGGATCGAAGGGTCTGTTCCCGGGTATAATTTCAGCAGAAATACCTTGTCTGAATAGGAAACCTGCGGACGGAAGATTCCCCTTTTTGCCACCAGATTTTCTCTGCAGATATGAAGTCCCAGAGAGCTGATTTCGCCAATATAAGGATAATTAATGCTTTCAAACGCATCAAAGCTCATGGTCCGTACCTTCGAGGCACGGCATCCCAGCATCACCTTACGGTTAAATGCCACAAATACACCCGGGCAGCCGCTTGCCGCCATATGTATCCCACAACGGCAGTTCTCCATAGCGTCTGCCACAGGATCTGCAATAGACAACTGACTTCCTGTTACCACTACCGGGATAGAAATATTCTGAAGCATAAACGACAGCATAGACGCCGTGTATGCCAGCGTGTCTGTTCCATGAATCACTGCAATTCCCTGGTACTCCCTGCTTCTTTTTGCAATCAGCTCCGCAAGCTTTGCCCAGTCCTCCGGAAAAATATTGGCGCTGTCCACTGAGCAAAAATCCTCTGTTTCCAGTTCCAGATTCCTGGAGACCATGCGGAGTTCCTCCAGCATATCTCTGCTTTTCATTCCCGGCATCAGACCGTTTTCGCCGTTTACAGAAGAAAGTGTACCGCCTGTATTTATAATAAGGATTCTTTTTTTCATATGACTTTTTCCTCTTTTCTGCATAAAATCTGTTGTCTGCATTCTTAGCATGTCCTTTATTTTAAATATGTAATCAGCAGTAACTCCTACCTCTCTATCACTCCATACTGCTACATACATAAAGTCATTTTTTATCTCATCATACTGCAACGCAAAAACAGAAGCCATAGAAAGTCAGCTTCTGTCTTAAACTTTATTTCATTCTCTGTGTATGCACAGGCTGTCCCTTTAACAGGTAACAGAAGGAGCGACAATCATACGCCCCTGCTGTTTTTATATCCTCATCACTTTTGATTTATCTGAATTTTATCGTATTTAATTTCTAAAAGCAACAAGTTTTTGCATATCAGACCTATATCTCCACTGTGCAGTATCTTTTTGTATTACCTGTCATGCTCTTTGCCCGATACTCTTTCTTCTGCCTCCTGTTTTTTTCCGTTCCCTGTCTTCCTGAGGCGCCCTACAGAACCATACTAATATCACAGAAATAAAAAGTATAATTCCCAGTACAAGAAACGCAAGCCCCCTGTTCCCAGGCGTTGTTGTACCTGTGTAGGCTTCCATATCAAATCCTGCCACTGTCAGTGCGGCAGATACCGGATAGACACTCCTTAAAAGCCCTGTTTTAAAAAACAGGCAGGCATAGCCAATGAGAAATGCTGCAACAGAACCGCCCATAAATCTTCCCTTTTTCCTGCTGTCAATGATAAGAACAGGAAGAACCACAATATAAATACATATAGAAAGCACTGTCATCTGACAAAAATATCCCAGAAGTGCTGCCAGGCTGACTTTTGTAAGTCCTGCACAAAAACCTGTAATAATCGCTGCCAGAAAGCTGTAAATCCCAAAACATACAGCCAGTATTCCGGAGGTTAGAAGTTTTCCTGTAAGAAATCTTCGGAAAGAAACCGGCACAGTGAGAATATTTTTTAAGGTATCATCTGTATACTCTCTGTTGATCAGATAGCCTCCTGTCAAAGTGATCATCACAGGCAGGAATATCTGAGCATTTCCCCATATGGTACTTTCCAGAAGTGCGGCAAGATCATAATTGGGATTTCTTAAAGCATCGTCCATTACAACCTGTGAAAAAAGCTGAAGCAGCGGCGAACAGAACATTCCTATAAGCGCAATCAGCAAAATATGATACCTTTTCATTTTCTGAAACTCTGTTTTTATAATAGCAGTCATTTCCGTTCACCTCCTACACATCCTGTTTTTTATAAACCTGTATGATCAGTAATATGCAGACTGCCGCCTCCGACATCAGAACTGCAAAAACCAGTGACCCGGAAACAAAATACGGGCGGAAACTCTGATAAAATTCCATCAGTACCTCCCCGGCATTTTCCATGGAATGAAACTGATACAGCCACCGAAAGATCATCGGAACAGGCAAAAGGGTAGGAAGATTAAGTTCTGCCGGAACCATGAGAAAGCTGTCATTAATACGCAGAATATAATTCAGAGTTACATATGCAAAGGCAATGATCACAGAAATAATATAGGACTTGTTGCACCACACAACGATCAGAATACAGGGCATAGAAGCAGCCCACAAAAGCACTCCTGTCGCAAGCGTAAGAAACAGCTGCTGCCACATTGCCTCCAGAGGTATCCCGGATATAACAGACATCAGAACCCCTATCATATATCCTGCGGCTTCATAGGCAATATCAAAAATTAAAAGCACAGACAGCTTTGCTATAGTAAGGCTATTCTTTGTAACAGGAACACACAGCAGATTTTTTAAAGTGTCATAATCCTGTTCTTCAAAAAACAGATTTGCCGCAAGAACAACAGTCAGAGGAATCAGCAGCATAAATCCGTTTTCCTCCCGTATGATGCTCATGATATCGTCAAAACTACTGTCTGACAGTAACAGCGAATAAAGCACGGGCATTATAAAGGTAGTAAAAAAAGCTGCCTGAAACAGCCTTTTTCTTTTCAGCTTCATAAATTCACATCTGACCAGTTTAAGCAATGCCATCACCTCCGGTCACACGTCTGAAATAATCTTCCAGGCTTTCCTCACAGGTATAGGCTTCCCATATTTCCAGGCCATTTTCTACAAAAGTCTTTATGATCTGTTCTACCGGCAGATTCAGATTATATACAACCAGCTTATGGTCATTTTCTATGGTAAAACGCTTCTCATGAAATCTCAGCTCCAGGATTCTTCCTGCCTGGGCAGTGTCCGATACCATGAATCGAATATGTTTGCTGCTTTTCTGTTCCAGCTCCGCAAAACTTTCTTCTTCCAGAAGCACTCCATGATCAATGATCCCTATATCATCTGCCAGAAGAGCAACCTCTGAAAGGATATGGCTGGAAATCAGGATTGTCTTTCCTCTTTCCCTGCAAAGAGCCTGAATAAAAGAGCGCACCTCCGCAATTCCAATAGGATCCAGTCCGTTGACTGGCTCATCCAAAATCAAAAGCTCTGGATCATGCATGACTGCCAGAGCAATTGCCAGTCTCTGTTTCATTCCCAGAGAATACTGAGAAAACAGTTTTTTATCTTTGTATGGAAGCCCTACAAGCTCCAAAACATCTCTTATGACATTTTTGTCAGAGATTCCTCTCAGAGTGGCAAAAATGCTGAGGTTTTCTGTTCCTGTAAGATTGGGATAAAATCCCGGAGCCTCTATCAGGCTTCCAATTCCTGGAAGAATCTTTTTTTCATTTCCCGACATAGATTTTCCAAAAATCCTGATCTGTCCGGATGTTGGCTCAGTAAGTCCGAGCAGCATTTTCATTGTAGTTGTTTTTCCTGCCCCGTTTCTTCCCAGAAGCCCGTAAATGCGCCCTTTTTTTACATGGATGCTAAGATCAGAAACGCATTTCTGCTCCCCGTACTGTTTTGTAAGATGGTCAGTTTCAATCAGATATGAGTTCATTCTGTATCCCTCCTTTTCTGACTGAAATTATAACAGCTGAACCTTATGCCAACCTTATCCTAATCTTACAAAATCCTTATTTTTATTCTGCCAACAGAAACATAAATATAGCTTCCCATGATTCCCATAAGAGAGAAAAACATCATTTTATTCTGCCATAAAATACTGAAGCATTTCGTAAGCCACCCTGCTTCCTTCCATGATTTCCGGAGGAAGCAAAGCCATTGCCACACATTTCAGTTCCTCATCTCTGTTTTCTATATTCTGAAGATACGCATAATCTCCGTCAATTCTTTTTACCTCATAATCAATACGCTCAAACATTATGATTTCCCTTTTCTGTCTTATTTTGTTTTATTTCTTTTCTGTAATCCATCATAAAATTTCCTGCATAAGGAATTTCTTGGATTCTCTTTCACATTTTTTCTTCTTTCATCTTTTTAAATACTGGTACATACATGCACAGCGTCACAAGCATAACTGCCATCATCACACAGATCATACCATTAACCAGCCATAATGGAAGAACCGGAAACAGAAACAATACCAGCATACCCACAAAAAGCGTTGCTGTACAGACCTTTCCAAACCACATTGCGCCATTCAGCATTTTTCCTTTTTTCAGGAAAATCAATCCCTGAATTCCCATATATCCTTCTTTGATTATCATAAGCGCGATCAAAACCCACATTAATGGATATCTTGTTGCAAGGCACACAGCAAGGGCGCCATGTGTCAGCTTATCTGCAATGGGATCCAAAGCTTTTCCCAGTTCTGTTATCATATTAAAACGTCTTGCTATTTTTCCGTCAAAAAGATCTGTAAGGCTGGAAACAAGAACTACAAAAGCAGCATACAGATATTCTCTTTCACTTTCTGCTGTAATATATAAATAGCAGAACACCGGAATCAAGAGAATTCTGAAATATCCCATTATATTGGGAATAGAAAAGATCTCTTTTTTTGTAAATTTTTTCATTCGTGTACCTCATTTCATAATCCAGTTGTTTTTATAATCCCCTCTGAAAATACATTATTTCTGACAACACCGTAGATTTCTTCTTTACATATCCGAAAACAGGACATAAGAAGCCTGCTGTCGGAGACAATCCATACAGCAGGCCCTGTTTTATACCGGAGCGGATACTATAACCACCCGGTTGCGTCTTGCCAGAGCAACCGCAATGTGGCATAACTCCAGGCTGGCGCATATCTTATCTGCCATGGTGATGATCCATGCTTCTTTGTTCTTTGGAATCGGTCCCAGAGGAAACATATGTGTCAGAATTGTATTCCATTCCTTTTCGCTGATATCAAAAGTCCTTGCACTATTGTCAGCTGCAACTTTGGGATGATAGAATGCCTGATGTTCTCCCGTAGGCGTCTTCTGACGAAAATCATAGGGACAGAAATCATGTAACAGTCCGGCTCTGGCAGCCACCGTAGCGTCACATCCAAATTTTTTTGCCATTTTCCATGATATATAGGAAACATTCAGACTGTGCATGAATCTATTTGTCCACTGATGATGTTCATAGAGGCTGAGAGAAAGAAATTCTTTATTTTTAAGAATATCCTCAACCTCTGACAGATACGCCTGTGAGACTTCATCCGATAACTGAATATCCATTGGCAATCACTCCCTTCTTTGTTCTACTTACATTATGACAACTCCTGCTGAAAATGCAAGGGATTTCACATAATTTATATTCTTTTTATATTCTGTCTGTTACTGCTCGCTACATTTACAATAACTTCTGTTTTTCTGCAGACTGTCAATAAGAAATTTCGTATACAGTCCAATAAGGTAAACAGTTTTTTGCCATTCACTCCTCAACCAAACTTTTGCTGCTTGACAACTCCCTGAAATCATGTGAAAATAGCCATGTTTGCCTGATTTTCATACAAAAATAATGAAACAACAAAGGGGGAAATATTATGTCAGGTCAGGTTCGGGATATGACAAAAGGATCACCTGGCAGACTGATCATTCTGTTTGCCATACCATTAATGTTGGGAAATATCTGCCAGCAGCTTTACACTATGGTAGATACCATCGTTGTAGGACAGATTGCAGGCGTTCAGGCTCTGGCAGCCCTGGGAGCTGTTGAATGGATCACCTGGATGGTTCTTGGTGTTTCTACTGGCGCCACACAGGGATTTTCTATTCTGATCTCTCAACATTATGGTGCAAAAAAAGAGACTCTTCTAAGGCAGGCTGTTGGACGAAGCTATGTACTTACCGCAGTTATTTCAGTTCTTCTTCTGACTGTCAGCCAGTTTTTTGCCCGGGGAATCCTGGTATTTTTGAATACTCCCTCTGACATTATTGGCATGTCTCTGGTTTATCTGAGAATTGTATTTTGCGGAATTCCTGCAGTTGCAGCTTATAATGTGTTTGCCTCTGTACTGCGTGCCGTTGGAAACAGTCGTGCTCCACTGACAGCTATGATCATTGCAGCTTCTGTTAATGTAGTGCTTGACCTTTTATTTGTGGCAGTCTTCCACTGGGGAGTTGCAGGCGCTGCTATTGCTACCGTTACTGCGCAGATTTTTTCTGCAGTATATTGTTTTCTTGTTGTCAGAAAAATAGAACTGCTTCACATTTCTCGCCAGGATCTTCATCACCTTCCAGGACTGGATCAAAAACTCCTGAAGCTTGGTACACCTGTTGTATTTCAGAACACAATCATTGCAATTGGAGGTCTGGTAGTTCAGTATGTTGTTAATGGCTATGGATTTCTCTTTGTTGCCGGTTTTACCGCAACAAATAAATTATACGGTATCCTTGAAATGGCTGCTATCTCCTATGGATATGCCATTGTAACCTATGTTGGACAGAATCTTGGCGCAGGAGAAATAGGGCGCATAAAAAAGGGGGTCCGAGCCAGCACTTTTCTGGCTTTTCTTACTTCAGCGCTGATTTCGTGCATTATGTTTATTTTTGGAAAGCAGCTTTTATCCATGTTTATTTCAGGAGAGCCTTCACAGACCAGACAGGTATTGGATATTGCCTGGAAATATCTTTTTATCATGGCATGTTGCCTCTGTATCCTGTATTTTCTTCATGTATACAGATCTGCCCTCCAGGGACTTGGAAATACCTTTATCCCCATGCTCAGCGGTGTTATTGAGTTTATTGTACGTGTAGGCGTTGCCGTTTTTCTTCCTTTTATTATGGGAACAGATGGTATTTTTTATGCTGAGATTGCTGCCTGGACAGGGGCTGCAGCTCTTCTTATCATCAGCTATTTTTCTTCAATAAAAAAATATTCTTTAAACAGGAATGAATAATTTTTTTAACAGCAATGAATAAAACAAATAGGGACTGCCATCAGCAAAAATCCGTAAATACACTCCGGAGCTTTACTGTCAGCAGTCCCTTATTTTTCTATTATTTTATTTAATAAGCTAACATTTCCATATATATCTTTCATCGTAGAATATATATTTTTTTACATGGAAGAAGTATACCGTTTTAACTTATTATTGAAAATTCCTGCACAGGAAAATTGTAGCAACTAAAGCCAACAAAATCACAATAATTCTATTTCACTCCCAAAAGATCATATATTTCACTGTGAGGTGTTTCCGGATATTTTTCATAAATATCAATATAGTCCGGATCTTCTGTTCTATCACAAAATGCCGGAAAAATAAAACCAAATTCCGGACTCCCGGCTTCGTAATCACCCGTTACCGGACACACTGCACAGATTAAATATTCATAAACTTCTTCAGAATCCCAAAGGCTTTCCTTATCTGTTCCCTTTACAGGAATATCATATGTGCTGTGAAAAAAGATCACCGCATAATCATAAATAAAATGGCAGCTTTCCCCAATCAACTCATAAAATGTATCTAAAAGCGCATCGTTTTTAAGAGCACATGATTTCAATCCTAAAAGCAACTGACGTATTTTGACCGAATTCTGTCCTGTAAACTGGTATCTTTTCAGATTCTCATTGGTGTCTGAAAAAGGAATCGCCTTTGCTATGGAAAGGTTTTTAGCTTTGTCTGTAGAAGATAATTTCAAAAAATTCGTGTTAAAAGTCCCGTCAACAAATCCATCTTTGTCCATATAGCAGCCTGCAATACGTGTCATAGCTGTACGTGCAACTGTCATACGTCTGGTAAGTTCCAACATATGCTCACGTTTTATCTTCCGCATAAAATTCCTCTTTTCTTCTCCTGTTTCTGCAAATAAAAAAGTAGCCTCACCGGCTACTCATATTGCACTTTCAAAACTACATACATGTTGACATTGGAATCTATTTAACCTTGCTTATGCTCGATCGCGGTCACCTCATGACTCCGTCATTCGGTGTCTTTTGCTTCGCAAATGTCCAATCCAGTTAAGAACCACTCCTTCACAAGCAAGCT
>Stewie_p2__coassemble_1261_pt1 | contig 28815 bp, 22 predicted proteins | sample Stewie_p2__metabat2_high_PE_008 | metagenome-assembled genome bin Stewie_p2 | reverse complement strand
CCCTGTGCCTCTGCAATCTGATTAAGCACACGAGCGAAGTTTGTGATCGGAGACTGAATGCTTCCAAGAAGTTTTCCAAGAAGTTCTTCTCTGGACGGAATCTGGGAAAGTGCCTGGATTCCAGCCTGATCATTGTAGTTGCCTTCAACCACACCTGCGATCAGTTCCAGTGCCGGGAACTGTTTCGCATATTTAGCAAGGATTCTAGCAGGTGCTGTTGCATCTGTAGCAGAGATTGCCAGTGCGTTTGTACCTTCAAGATGTTTGGAAAGGCTCTCACAGTCTGTTCCCTCAAAAGCACGTTTCATCATTGTGTTTTTGTAAACTTTATACTGAACACCAGCTTCTCTTAATTCCTTACGCAGAATAGTGTCCTGCTCAACAGTAAGACCACTGTAGTTTACAAGTACTACGCACTGAGCGTCTTTAATGCTGTTTGCGATTTCTTCTACGATTGGTTGTTTCAGTTCTACTTTTGCCATAAATGGTACACCTCCTTATAGATTTTGATATACCGCCGTTGCAATGGATACTGAGATAAAAAAAGCCCTACTGTACCATGACAGTAAGGTCTCCTGTAATCTTATCAGAATACTAAGTCCTCGGTAGGCGTTTTGATCCTTATGCCTTACGGCACCTACTGTCTTCGGCAGCGTTCTGTAATAGGATAACACGTAGCAAAGTCTATGTCAAGATTTTATTTAAAAATTTTCTGTTTATTATATTTAAAATTTGTTACGCTTATGTTATAATTATGTAATCTTTATCAAGAACTATCTTATTTCCCTATAAAAATCAGGAGGAATTATGAATACTACAATACAACAGGATACAAAGCTTTTACTTATGGATAAGTGCGAAAATGATATCAAAATATCTAACGTTTCCGTCTGCGGTACCAGTTTTACTTTAAGTACAGACAACCTTCCCGTGGAATCCCCGGAAAAAATCCGATTTCTTGTTCAGGAACTTCATGGAGAAGATTCTCTCTGCCTTCATTATGAAACAGATGATTTCAAGTCTTATCGTGTGGATCTTGCCCCTCTGAAAACGCTTGCCGAGTACAAGCGCCAGAAAGTCTATGGTTTCTTTATGGAAATAACCACAAACGGAGAAACGCATATTTTTTCCCTGTCCGAAAAAACTCCTCCAACAGATTCCTTTGAAAACTGGAGGATATTTGCCGACAGCATCTGGTTGCAGGATGAAGAAGCATCTGATGCTGTTGAGTATGTGGGAATGATCTATACAAAAACTGATTTTCAGAACCTTTTCTGCGCTGCTTTATGCAGCAGAAACCGATATATGGAGCTTACCTGTTCGGCAAAGCTGTGTTCTCTGAAAATGAGCAAAGGAATCCTGCGCCTGAATTTCCATCTTCGAGCTGCAAACATGAACTATGTAAAAACATTTCTGACTTTCAGAAGCAAACTTGCAGAAGATGCTGTTTCTTATGATTTTACAACAGTAAAATCAAAAAAATACAAAGATCATATAAAATTTCAGGTATCTTTCCCTCTGGACTCCGTTCAGTGGAAAAGCCTTTACTGGGATGTACGCATACAGCTTCAGGATCCGTCAAGCGGAAATACCGGTCAGATTCCTATTGAAATGAGTGTTCCTGCCAGAATGTTCAATAAATTTCTGTATAACGGCTCCTATGCCGGAGAAGGCAACTTTTTCCTGTATCCTTATTACACAGCAAAGCGAACTCTTGCCTTTGTGTACCGCGAAAAAAACAGCTATGACGGCATGGATATTGTATTCAAAGAATTTCTGGCAGTTTTTCTGTACCAGATTGCCAAACCCTACTGGAAAAGCAAACGCATTTGCCTTGTATGCGAAAAATTTTCATCCATGGCTCAGGATAACGGTTATTACTTTTTCAAACACTGTATGGAAAACCAGGAAGAAACCTATCTCGGCAAAAAAATATACTATATTATAACAAAAGATTCTCCCGACAGGCATAAAGTAGAATCTTACAAAAACAGACTGCTTGACTTTATGAGCATCCGCCATTTGTGTTATCTCCTTGCTGCTGATCTGATTGTCAGTTCGGATTCCAGATATCACACATATCCGCTTCAGTGCAGACACAGTATTTTTAACCGTTATATTAAAAAAATACCGTTTGTCTTTCTTCAGCATGGCGTAATTGCTCTGAAACGTGTGGATAACTTTTATGGAAAAGGGCAAAAGGGCGGCTGCGATATGTTTGTAGTTTCCACAAATGCAGAAAAACAAACAATTATCGACAATTTTGGTTACGCACCTGAGCAGGTGATCAATACAGGACTTCCCCGCTGGGATGTCCTCCACGACAGATCTCAGGGCAGACGTGAGATCATGATCATGCCAACCTGGCGAAACTGGCTGGATTCTGTACCTGACAGTGACTTTGAACAAAGCGATTATTTTATTAATTATATGAATCTTCTTAACTCCCGGAGGCTGGGTGATATTCTGGAAAAATACGATATGGAAGTTAATTTTTATCTTCATGCAAAATTCCAGGAATATTCTGACCGCTTCCAGGCCAAAAGCGAACGGATCCACCTGATTTCCTTCGGGGAAGTCGCTGTCAATGAAATGCTGATGCGCTGCCGTATGCTTATCACTGATTATTCCAGTGTATGCTGGGATGTGCTTTACCAGGATAAGCCCATACTTTTCTACCAGTTCGATCTGGATAAGTATGACGAAGCTCACGGAAGCTATCTGGATATGCGCACAGAACTGTTTGGCGACAGAGCAGAAAATCAGGAAGAACTCCTCGATCTTCTGGAGCAGCAGATTAGAAATGATTTTAAGATGAAGCCGGAATATGAGGCAAAACGAAAAGAATATTTCCAATTTAAGGATCAACAGCATAGTCGACATATATGCGAGGAGATTAAAAAAGGACTTTTATAAAAAACAATAAAAACACAATCTGTAAAAAAGGACCACGGATTCGCAAAGAATCCAGGGTCCTTTTTCATGTTTATTTCAATGTGCTGTCTGCCCACAGCATAAATCTGTCCGTAAGCTCTCCGGTAAGCTTATTATAATGGAGCATTTTTTTGAGAAAGTCCAGAAAAAATGAAATCCCAAGGCTGACTGCCAGAAGAAACATGAAAATAACTGCCGCATGTCTGAAAGAATATACAAGCCCCGGTATCCACAACGACCTTACAAATGTATGGGTATAAAAAATATTTGCCGAATGTTTTCCAAGAAACTCCAACACCGGTCTGAGGATCGGAAGCTCAATGACAAATTCATACGCCCAGTAGATAATAGTCACCGGAAGAAGTCCATTCAGTACAAATTCAAAATGCTGAATTCCCCATCGGCTTCCATACATTCTGAACATAATAAAGATCATCAGCGTAGAAACTGCAAATTTCAGTATTTTTCCTGCCATCCGGTTTTTTACAGGCGAAAATTCTTTCAGCCTTTCCAGCACATGCTGATCTGCAAAGCATACCGCAATGGGAACAACAAAAAAGTATTTTGTCAGATGCACATGCTTCTCCAGCATAAAACTTCCAAGAACAAGAAACATGATCACCATAAGCCAGCTGTATTTCTTATAAAACCTCACCATAAACGGCATAAGTACAATAATAAGAATTTCCAGACTCAGAAACCACCAGGTATTGATCATCATCTGAGTGCCAAAAAGATGACCCACTCCAAAAAAATCCATCACAACGCTGATTAGGTTTTCCCATAATCCCCCTTTGTATCGATGACTTGCAGTTCCTGTTGCAAAAGTCAATCCTGCGCATACAAAAAACGGAAGCATAAAAGTAAAGACCAGTTTTACATATCTTTTCAGTACAAACATTGTTGCTTCATGTCCGGAAAAACAATAATCCTTATATGTCTTTTTTAAAGACAGAGTCAGTCCGTAAGCGGATAAAAACGCAAACATTCCCACACAGATAACAAGGTTCTTGCTAATCCACATTGCAGTCCCCTCACTTAGAGGCCAAAAGCTTACATCCGCGCCGCGCAGACGTCCCTTATCAGAAAAGCAATGATAGCAAAGCAAAAATATGATGGCAATTCCTTTTATTGCAAGTGTATTATTTTTTGTAAATCTCAGCTGTTTTTTTTCTGTTGAAATTGTAGAAACCATAAAAACTTTTTCTGTCATCCTCCTTTCATAGCTTACTGTAAGTATACCATCCAAGCCAAGATTTTCAAGAAATAATCCTTCTTTTTCATATCTTGACACCCTATAGACATAATAGTAGTATTATGCATAAATAATCGAAAAGGTTTCTACAGGGAAACCGGAAATAATTATCCTGCGATACTGCGAATCAAGAAAACCGCAGTAAGCAGATATTTTAAAGGAGTATTTATGGAACAGTCATTTACTGTCACACATATCAAAATAAAAAAATCAATATTGCACATAACCCTTAATACCAAACACCCGGTAAACAGCCCCAGAATCAGCCTTTTTTATCAGAATCTTGATCAAAAAATTTCTTATTCTTTCCATGTAAATCCAATGCAAAACTGTATCTGTACTGCATTTATCGATCTCAGTCCATTAAAAATTTCAGAAGGAGACTGGAATGTAGTTGTACATACAAGCCAGGATCCCGCACAAGATCACTGTCCGGTTATTCTGGACAAACAGGTTCGCGCCCGGCTACTTGTAAGCAGAAACCTTATAATCAAAAACAACCTGATTGTTTTTCCCATAGGAACTACAGGACATCAAATGATTCTTCGCTGCCGGACAAAACAGCCCTATGACCGTCTTTCCTTCCGAATAAAGGAATTTGCGGCCTTTGGATCTGCGAAACTCCTTAGTCCTTTTTTGAAAAAAAAGAAGCTCTGGCTGGTTTTTGAAAAATACTGCACTTCTGCACAGGACAATGGTTTTTATTTTTTCCAGTACTGCATGGAAAATCTTCCGCCCCGAAAAAAGAATCATATTTATTTTATTATGGACAAAAATTCTGCTCAGTGGTCAACCATCCAAAAATACCGAAAGCAGGTGATTCCGTTCCTCAGCTTCCGCCACATTTTATATATGCTTCTGGCAGATCTGTACATTGCTTCTGATGCACGTTTACACGCCTACGCCTGGATGCCCATGCCAAATCTGATTTCCCGGGAAATAAACAGACACGATATATTTTTTCTGCAGCACGGAGTTACTGCCCTGAAACGTGTAGATTCAATTTTTGGCTCACAAGGCTTTAGCCCCATGACCTATTTTGCCGTGACATCTGTTGCAGAACAGAAAATTATCACCAGCCATTTCGGCTACGACAGGGCCCACACCCCGGTTCTTGGCTTTACACGGTGGGATGTTCTAAACAACAAAGCCGACATTCATCACAAAAAAATCCTGGTCATGCCCACATGGCGCTCATGGCTTGAGGGCAAAAGCGATGATTTTTTCCGCAATAGCCAATATTATAAAACCTATATGCACCTGCTTCAGAACCAGGAGCTCCTCTCTTTTTTAGACGAAACTGACACTGAGCTGATTTTTTATATTCACCCCAAGCTCCGGGACTTTATACAGAATTTCCATGCCAACAGCTCCCGGATCCGACTCATTCCATTTGGAGCCACTGCACTTAATGAGCTGATCATGGAATGTTCCATGCTGATAACTGATTATTCCAGTGTATGCTGGGATGTCTCTTATCTGAACAAGCCTGTTGTTTTTTATCAATTTGATACAGAAGCCTACGAGACAACAAATGGAAGCTATATAGATATGGAGCATGATCTTCCCGGAGATCGCTGCACAGAAGAAAAGCAGCTTATAGAACTGATAAAAGAATATATCGCCAGTGATTTCAGCGAAAAAAAATGCTACAGCGATAAGAATCAGAAATATTTCGCATACCATGATCACAACAACTGTAAACGAACCTATGATTTTATCATTGAAAACTATGAAAAATAACTACTAAATTAATAACGTCCTGTTCTAATCTTCAGATCTCCCGGCAAAATACCGGGGGATCTGTTAAAATTTCCATAAACGAGAGCAGATTTACGATTTTTTAAAGTTGGTGTCTCTGATGGTGGTGTTTCCCTGTTTATTTTCCCTGATGCCCGCTGTTGATCCCGCAAGTGAAGCTTACGGTAACTAAGAAATCAGTGACAAAGCTCAGAATGTTTAATCTGCATCATTTTGAAAGCAAAGCTTACGGCAGCTGAGAGATCAGTGACGGATTCAACACACGCACTCCTTCTTCGCCCAAAATACGCTCCAGAAATCCTGTGTATTCATCATAAGTCAGACTTCCATCCGGAGTCAGAAGCTCAAAATCTGTTTCATATACATGCGCAAAAAGTCCGGTTTCTTTCAGACCGTTTCTCAGATAAAAGGCTTTTCTCCGTTTTCTGTCTCTGGCGTTCTCCGCCTTTTCATCCTGCATTTCAATTTCAAAAATATATTTATTACTATGGAATCGTTCTAGCAAAAGCTTCAGGGTTTTACTTCCATATCCACCATTTCTTTTTTCGGGAGAAATAGCAAAATAGTCCAGAAGCGCAGTATTTCCATCCATCATGTTAAAGACAAGCCCCACAAATTCTCCCTGATCTGTCACTGCAAGAAGCTCCATCTGTCCTTTTTCCGCAAGATGTTCCATAAGAGAAATCGGCTTTTTTTCTTCAGCAGGAAAAGCTTCCTCATAGAGCGCATAAACCTGTTTTTTTAATTCTGTTCCATCTTTCAATATATTTTTTAATTCCATAATCCATTCCTTTTCCGGGCAGTCATCATAGCCCTTTCCTACATTCTGTATGTTTACCTCCTGAGATAAAACACTCTGCCAGTTCCTTCCGGTATCCTTTAAAATTCCGGCCAGGACAGAATCTCCCCGGAGATTTTTTCCTCATAATCCCCTTCTATATCTATGCTTCGCCCGGCCTCATAAATATTTGTCTCTGCTCCCCATACGTTGTCATAATACTCCCACACGTGAAAGCTCAGTCCCCGGAACATAAAATCAAGACTTCCGCATCCATCCTCTTCTGTATAGGTAAAAGAAATATTTTTACTGTTCAACGCATCCTGAACTGTCTTTAATCTCATAATCCAGCCCCTTTCCAATTACATTGTGTGCCTGTAATTTTACCCCTTGTATACAGCACTGTCAATATGCCCTCAGATACCTGCGTAAGCCCTTATAATGCTTTACGATAAAAGAAAATCCACCCGAAAGAACCTCTGTCATATGATTGCAAAATCAATTTTTCCACAAAAATAATATCAAAAAATATGCAGCTGCTATCATCTGAATCATTCCATTGATTTTTATCCGGTATATCCAAAACTTCTGCTATGCCCCTGGAAATCAGACACTTCTGCCACTTCCCTGCTTCAGGATTTTCTGCTTTTGTAAATTTGATTCTGCCAAAAACAACAAAATTCAGGCTTACTGCCTCTGATTTATTCAAAGTATGTCCCCACCAAAACCTTATAATTCGAGAATACTATTTTCCCAGTGTCCTGACGGAGCGTTTATCCGTTTCTATGTTATACTTCCAAAACATAACGCACAACTTCCGGATATATTAAAAGGGCTATAAAAGCCCTTTTTGTTTTTGTCAGAATGATTTGAAATTGTATTGGTGAGGAATCTTACCCTCTTCTCCGTACAGCTCTGCATGAAGTTCCTGCCAGAGCAGCCCAATAGAATCCTCTCCCTCTCGGATATCCTCCAGTTCAAGACCTCCGTCCTGTTCCAGAAGGCTAAACGCTTTTTTGTTTTTGCCAAGCTTATGAAGCGCACTGATATAATAAAAGCGGATCCGATTGATGCTCTGGACTTTTTTGTCCAGTTTTTTATAAAAATCGCACAGTTCTTTATATGCCTGACAAAGAGAAAGAATCCGAAATCCCTCCTTGAGATATGCAGAATCAGATATTCTCATTTTCATTCCTTTTATGATTGCTTTTTCTGCTTTTTTATTCTTTTCAAAAAGCAGATATACACAGCTCAAAGCATGATATGCCCATGGATTTTCTTTAATAGAAAGCGACTCCTGCAAAGCTTTCTTTGCTTTTTTATATTTTCCGGCTATATAATATCCAACTCCCAAATGATAATAAGCATACCAGTTTGTACTGTTCTTTTCTGCCATGCTTTGTTTCAGGAAGTCCAGATTTTCCTCATTGATCATAAACTCATCCGGCACCTCCTGAGCATCCGGACAGTGAAGGACAGATGTGTCAAAAAATCCCTTCCAGTTTTTCAGAGATTTCTGTTCCAGTCTGAATTCCAGATGAGAAGTTAAAGCACTGATTTCTCTCATTGCGCCGTATCCGTTCCCGCACTGAATGATCTCTGCTTTTTTACGAGCCATTGATCTGGTATCAGAAAGCTTCTTTTCCAATTTGTCAGACACATGTTTCCTGCGAAGTTCCGTTGTAAGATACCGGCATCTTTCCCTGTGCTCCTGATCTCTCATTCCCTCCGGAAACTGAACTGCTCCATACTGCTCCAGCCACTCCCAGGCTGTATGCGGAGCCATTGGAATACACCCGTACTGAGTAGGCGCCAGACCGGCCTGAATCTCTATATATCTTCCGGCCTGATCAGTAAGAAACTCCTGCCAACGGTCAGAAGCATCCTGATTTCCCCATGAAAAAAGCTTTCTGCTTTTCAGCCTTTTTGTGGAAACATGAAGCAGCCCATAACCATTTTTATCTACATTGGCTATGTATTTCGGAGACTCATCCGGAATATCAAAAAAGTAATCCACAGAATCTTTTATTTTTTTATAGTCTGTAATATCCGTCTCCCCAACAACAGGAATCTGAACTTTGTACACTACGCCGTCAACACAGGTAAACGCCTCATCAGCAGGCACGATCACTCGTCCGCCTTCATGTTCTTTCACTGCTATATTACTCCACCAGTACATAGGAACAACTTCTGCACTTTCATTGACAATCCTCATCCTGCAGTTTAGAAAACGACTGTTTTTTTCCAGCCAGAAATCCATCTGATATGTAACCTGACGAATTCTCTCATATTCGTACATACGCAGTACCGGATCTCCCTTTTCTGTTGTTGTCCGTGCCACATACAGAGACTCCGTTGTAAGAGGTGTGTGACCGATCACACCAAGATTCCATTCCACGCCTCCGCTGAACCAGGCATTCCGCACAGCAAGATTGCTGAATCTGAGCACATCATTTGTATATAAAAGATTTCTGCCTGTTTCTTTATCCCATAATTCCCACAGCCTTCCTCCATACTCCGGAAGGAATACTGCTTTCAGGTATTTGTTTTCCAGAATTGCTGTCCTGATTTCTTTTTCCCTGAGTTCCCGGGTATACCCATTATACTGTCTGTAAGGATACGCCGTCTTTTTTCTTCCGTATCCTTCGAAGATCTCATCATCTTCCTTCAGTCTGAACTCCAACTGATTCTGGAGAACCAGTTCCCCAAGTAGATCAGGAACGCAGCTCTGCTCCCCCAGCTCTGCTGCTCTCATTCTTTTTTCCTCAAATCTCAGCTCCGGCTTCATATTTCCTCCTCCGTTTTATTTCCAGGCTGCCTGATGCATCCTGCACTTCTCCTTTTTGTTTATTATATCAGCCCACATTCTGTATGAATAGTACAAAAAGTTAATACAGACTTTTCTTTTTCAGCGTCTCTGGTTTTAGCTATAAAGTCCTGTGCAGATACTTTTCTCTGGTGGCAAGACCGCCCCTGATATGCCTTTCCGACTTGTTTTTATCCAACACACGCCGCACCTCTGTTGCCAGACTGGGATTGATCTCCTGTAACCTGTCAGAACAGTCTTTATGTACCGTACTCTTACTGATTCCAAACTTTTTTGCTGCCTGTCTTACAGTTGCCTTAGTTTCAATAATATAAGAAGCGATCTCCACTGCCCGTTCTTCGATGTAATCTTTCAAAGGAAAAACCCCCGAAAACGCTGTTTTTACAGTGTATGCGGGGGAATCAGAGCGTATGAATCGCTTCTTTTTCAACAAATACTTGACAAACCCATACTGCAGGACTACAATGGGACAAACAATTAATTACACACTTTCGGTAGGTGAGGCTACCACAGGGATTTGGATTTTCCTAAGATTGCTGCCGCAAAAACGTGGAGACACGATTCGCTGGTCAGCAGGATATGTCGCAGTCAAGGCATAACCTAATGCAATTTTTACGCCCTGTGATGCTAAAGCTTGAACGATGTTTCACAGGAAAAATATATCCTGTCATTGCTCAGGCGATGACAGGATTTTTTATTTTGAAAAGGAGGTGAAAACCATGGAACCTGAAGCCAGTTGTCAGATCATTATATTAAAGAAAGGACTGAAGAATTATGATGAAAACATTACTGATTCACACACCGGAAAATTATACTTCTGTCAGCTCTCTGACAGAGCCAAAAGCTGTACAGGAGTCCATGGAAAAGCATGAAACCTCCTATTTTGAGACTTCCGTACTGACCCATGCCAGAAAACGCTTTATGTGGCTTCTTTTTCTGATGCTTTCTGCCACAGTTACCGGAACTATTATTACCAGATATGAAAATGCCTTTTCCGCAGTTCCTCTTCTGGTTTCCTTTATTCCCATGCTGATGGATACCGGAGGAAACTGCGGTTCTCAGAGCTCAACCCTGATTATCCGCGGTCTTGCCCTGAACGAGATCCGTCCCCGTGATGTTTTTCGGATTGCATTTAAAGAATTTCGGATTGCGCTTCTGGTAGGCACAGGGCTTGCTGTCATAAACGGAATCCGCATTCTGATTATGTACAGAGATCCCAGACTTGCTCTGGTAGTTTCTCTGTCTCTGACTGCTACTGTAATCCTGTCCAAGATCATCGGATGTATTCTTCCGCTTGGCGCAAAAACCCTGCATATGGATCCGGCAATCATGGCATCTCCTCTGATCACTACAGCTGTGGACACCTGCTCTATTATTATTTACTTTTACATTGCCACAAGGATCTTTGCCCTTGCTGTGTAACCTGTTTATTCCTTCTGAAGATCAACGATCCTGGTACAGACCTTTTCCAGAAGCTCCTGGCTGTGGCTGACTACGATCATTCCAATTTTGCGCTTTTCGGTTTCATCCATAAGGAAATGCCAGATCTGACTCTGTGTGATGAGATCCAGCATGGTGCTGATCTCATCCGCCAGAAGGAACTGTGTCCTCTGTCCCAACGCTCTTGCAATACAAAACCTCTGCATTTCTCCCCCGGACAGCTCTGCCGGAAAACGGTTCATCCAGTCTGCCTCAATGCCAAGTCTTTTGATAAGGTCAGGAGATACGTTATCCCCCTCCTCAAGCACCGATCTCATTCGCAGCCTGGGATTAATGGCCTGTTCCGGATGCTGCCAGATCAACTGAACCGGACAGTAGGAGCCATAGAAATCAAGAGGCTTTCCGTCCAGCAGAACCTGTCCGCTGTCAGGCTTCTCATATCCCGACAGTATTTTACAGAGGGTTGTTTTTCCAAATCCGCTTGGCGCCACAAGCCCTACCCGCTCTGTACTCTCTGCTTTCAGACTGAAATCTTTTAAAATTTCCCTGCTTTTTTCTCCATATCGAAAAGAAATATTTCTGGCTTCAAGAATCATACACGCACCTCACATATCCTCCGTTTACTTCCCTGTAGGGAATTTCCCCTCTGCATTTTTCTGTACATTTTTCACACCTTGGAGCAAAGGGACAGCCCTCCGGCATATCTTTTACATAGGGCTGTACCCCGTCAATATAATGAAAGCCATTTTGAGGCATTGCTCTCCATAAGGCTTTTGTATAGGGATGGCGCAGCGTTTTTTCCTGGCGAAAATCCTCTGTTTTTGCATCCTCCAGAGTGTATCCTGCATAGAAAACAAGAACTCTGTCCGCAGTTTCCAGCGCAAGCTCCAGATCATGGGTAATGATCAATACTCCCGCTCCCATATCAGCCAGCTCCCTGAAATGCTCCATAGCCCTCTTTGCCGCTTTCAGGTGAAGTCCCGGCGTAGGTTCATCTGCAATAACCAGCTTCGGCTCTTCGATCATCGCAGTGGATATCATCACTCTTCTGGTCATTCCTCCGGAAAGCTCAAAGGGATACTGTTCCTGAACTTCTTCTGCCAGACCGTACCGTCTGAAGATCCCGTCCAGCTTCTTTTTTCTTTCAGGATCCTTTTTGCCTTTGCAGATCTGCGTTCCCACCTTCATCAGAGGATCCAGGTAGGAAGTGCTTTGAGGAACCATAACAATCTCTTTTCCTCTGAGAGCGCAGATTCTTTTTTCTGTAAGAGGCTCTCCACAGTAAAGAATCTCTCCGCCCATTTCTGCATTATAGGGAAGAATCCCCATTACCCCATGAGCCAGAAGGCTTTTTCCGGAACCGGAAGAACCCACAACAGCCACCATTTCTCCCTGATGGACAGTAAGACTGAGATCTCTGATCACAGGAAGCTTTGTCTGCTTTGTGCCCTTCTGATACTGGGAAAAGGAAATATTCATATTTCTGATTTCAAGTATTGTATTTTTTTCCATTTCACCCCTCCTATTCATGAGCGCTGGCAGGATCCACCAGCTTCCGGATACCCTCGCCCACAGTATAAAAACACACAACTGTCAGAACCAGCATCAGTCCCGGGAACAGAGCCAGCCACCACTTTCCGGTAATCAGATATTTCATTGCCTCTGACAGGATAATGCCAATGGCAGGCTGCTCATTGGAAAGTCCGAAGCCCAGAAAAGTAATACTGGATTCGTGAAGGATCGCATGAGGAAAAAGAAGTATCAGACCTACCAGAAACTGCGGAAAAAGATGAGGAACCATATGCTTCGTGGCAATATAAAAATTACTTTTCCCAAGCTTTCTGGCCATTTTAATATACTGCTGCTCTTTTAACTGCAGAACCTCACCCCGGATCAGCCGGGCAAGGGAAGTCCAGTGGGTCAGGGCAACGCCCAGAATCACGCCCTTCAGCCCCCGCCCGCAGGCAACGCAGATCAGGATCAGAAGAAGCATATGAGGGATTCCCATAACAAGATCAATAAACCAGGTGATAACTGTATCTACCGCTTTTCCCATTGTTGCAGACAGAACTCCCAGAATAAATGCCATAACTGCGCTGAAAGCTGCGGCGCTGATTCCAATAATAATGCTGATGGAAAGTCCTTTGACCGTCCGGGTAAACATATCTCTTCCCAGCCAGTCAGTTCCAAAAGGATATTTCAGGCAGGGCGCTATATTTTTGCGGGCAAAATCAGTCTCTCTGGCAGCATCTCCACAGAAAATTCCGCCAATGCACACAGCAGCCAGGAAAATCAGAGAAAGCACAAGCCACAGTACCAATCTTTGCCGGCGGTTCCATTTTTTTATCATAAACGTTCCTTTTTTTGTGGTTTTTGTCATTTTGCGGCACCTCCACGTCTGATACGCGGATCGATCACACCGTATAGAATATTTGCAATGAGATTTCCGCCAAAAACAAACAATGCGCTGATAATAGTGATTGCCATAAGAAGCGGCATATCACTTCCAAGTCCTGCGCTTACTGCCGCCTGTCCCAGTCCCGGATAGGAAAAAACCTGCTCCACCAGAACAGAACCTCCAAAAATCTCACTGATCGAAGCAAACTGCAAAGTCATGGCAGGCGCCAGAACATTCCGAAATCCATGATTCCGGAAAATCTGCCACAGGCTTTCGCCTCTTGCCCTGGCAAAAACAACATAATCACTTTCACAGATATCAATCATCTTTTCTCTGGTATGCATGGCAATATTGGCAATTCCGGTAATGGACAGCGTAACCGCAGGAAGAATGGCATGGTATACTCTGTCTAAAAAGGTTACTCCGCTTGCCTCCACGCCTATGGGAACGCTTAATCCTATGGGAAGGATCTTCAGCCATACACCAAATATGATCAGAAGCAGCATGGCAATCCAAAAAGCCGGGGTACTGGATATTAACAGGCAGTATCCTTTTACTGCCTTATCTACAAATTTCCCACGGTTCATTCCTGCAAGAGCGCCCAGGGCAAAGCCAATAACCCCTGACAATATCCAGGCGATAATCATAAGAAAAAGTGAATTTCCCAGCTTTACTGCAATTACCTTTGACACATCCTGTCTGTAAAGAAGAGAAACGCCCATATCTCCCTTCAGAAAATCTTTCAGCCATGCCAGATATCTCTGAACCGGCGGTTCCCCTACTCCCCAGTATTCTTCAAGCTTTGCAATCTGTTCCTGGCTCATGCTTCCCAGCGCGGCCTGTCCTACATTGGCCTGAAGTGGATCTACGGGAGAAACCGTCATCAGGGCAAAGGCTGCAATACTGACTGCAAAAATAAGAAGAACCATCTTTACAAAATTTTTCAGTATAAATTTTCCTGCTGTATTTTTCAATATTTTCTCCTTATATATAATCCTTTTGTAACGCACAGTATCCGGCAGCTTCCGGAGATATTTTATTCCTCTTATGGAACAAACTTTCCCGAAATCCTGCCGGATAACTATTTTACACGTAATTTTATCAGATTTTCAGAATTATTCCCAGATCCACTGATCCACATTATTTACAATAGACCATCCATGTCCATGAGGATGGATCTTCTGATCCGCAACTTTCAGTCCGTCTCTTACAAAGTACAGATGATCCACATTGCACAGCCAGATCCACGGAATATCTCCCTCCTGGGTAACGCCTGTTTTTCCATCCCACTGAGCCTTTTTCCACAGCTCATAGGATTCCTCAAGATCACTGCTTTCCAGAGCCTCGTCCATGTATTTGTCTACTGTTTCATTAGCATACGGTGAATACTCAGCAGTTCCTGTTTCCTTCATTGTGTGGTAAATATTGTAAAGTTCCATAGGAGTGTGAGCTCCCCATCCCCACATCAGTGGCTGAGACAACGCTGCGGTATAAGCGGTATCCCAGTCAGCTCCCTCTGTAGTAACAGCAATTCCCAGTTCAGAAAGCTGATTCTTTGCATCCTCAGCCAGAGCCTGACGTACAGAATCAGATGCCGGATAAACAATCTTCAGTTCAGCACGTACACCGTCTTTTTCACGGATTCCGTCCTTGCCTTCTTTCCAGCCGGCATCCTCAAGAATCTTTACAGCGCCATCAAAATCATATTCTGTTTCTGCAGCCTCATTATACCAGGGCATCTTGTCACATACGCTGTATGCCGGAGTTCCATAACCGTTCAGTACATTGTCGATCATTTCCTGACGGTCGATTCCAATGTTGATGGCCCGTCTTACTTCCACATCACTGGTAAAGTCATTTCCAACCGTTACCCCGTCTTTTTCTTCTGCCGGAGTTGCTGGAAGATTCAGTCCACGGTTATCAACTGTATCTACACGGAACAATTCATATCCGTCAATTTCCGTATCAGAATAGGAAGCTGCAGTATGCGCTACATCTACAGTTCCGGACTGAGCTGCCGCAAGAGCTGCATCCTCTTCCATAAAAAGAACCGTAACCTTTTTCATCTTTGGTTCCTCTCCGTAATAATCCGGATTCGCCTCAAAGATAACCTGCTGTCCCTTATCCCACTGTTTCATGATATAACGTCCTGATCCAACAGGATTCTGTCCGTAATTTTCATCATATGCATGTTCCGGTACAATTCCCACTACCGCCATTGTATAAGGCCAGATAGAAAACGGTTTGTTCAGATGGAACTCTACTGTGGTGTCATCCACTGCAACGGCTTCCTCCAGCATGGAAAAATCATTGACAGAGCTGTTGTCACGGCAGTTATTGTAAGTAAACGCTACATCCTTTGCTGTCAGTGGTTCCCCGTCTGTAAATTTTACATCATCACGGATCTTCACTGTCCAGACAAGCCCGTCCTCACTGACAGAATAATCTGTGGCAAGATCCATTCCGATAGACAGATCTTTATTGGTAACAGTAAGCGTGCTCTGTATCAGAGGTTCATGAACATGCTCTCCGGCTCCCCAGCCATATGCAGGATCAAATCCCGCCTCCGGCTCAGAAGTTGTAGGCATGGTAACGATCACTTCATCTTTTGTTTTCTGTTCTGCTGCTGAAACCATTGCGCTGCTTCCGATCGTGGAAACAGTCATACAGAAAGCAGTCAGCAGTACCATCAATCTTTTTTTCATTATGATAGTCCTCCTCCGCATTTTTACTTCAGTATAGCACTATGCCACAGGCAGATTAACCCTCCACAGGGGATATCTACTCATTCTTATTTTGCATATATATTGTATTTTTTTCATATCAGAACATCCCCCTGGGAGGCTTGTGAAAATCTCTGACTTTGTTAAAATATAGTCAACACAGGAATTGTGTTATATGATGTCAAAGTCAGTGCACGACCTCCACTTATGATGCACTAACGATCCCATTAAATACTCATTTAAAAAAGCACTCACGAAGAGTGCTTTTTTAATATATCCTTTGTCTTTTTACAAATATCTTTTACCTTTTTACAACACAGAGTCGATCAGATTTCTGGTGTACTCCACCCTTGGACACCATATGATTTCCTCCGGAGTTCCAGCTTCCACAATTTTTCCCTGTTTCATAACAATCACCCGGTCACAGAACATCTGGACCAGAGCAAGATCATGACAGATAAAAATCACGCTCAGACCATTTTTTTGTCTTAGCTGTATCAGAAGCTCCATAATCTGCTTCTGCACGGTCACATCAAGGGCGCTGGTCGCCTCGTCACAGATCAGAAGCTCCGGCTCCGGCGCAAGAGCTCTGGCAATAGCAGCTCTCTGGCACTGTCCTCCACTGACCTGATGAGGATACCGGGAAGCAAATTCCGGGGTGAGTCCGCACAATTCCAGAAGGTTATCCACCTTTTCTTTTAATTCTGCTCCCTTTATCCCCATATTCCTCAGGCTTTCCCCAATTCCGTCTCCAAGTGTCCTTCTGGGATCAAAAGACTCCGCAGGCATCTGAAAAACCATTTGCATATGACGGTATGCCTGTCTTAACTGCCTCACCTCTGCCCGGGATATTTCTATACATCCCGCCTCAGTTTCTTCTGACGAAGGATAAAACAGAACTTTTCCCTCTGTACAGGGAAGAAGCCCTGTAACCAGCCTGGCAACTGTACTTTTTCCGCTTCCGGATTCGCCAACAATTCCCAGACATTCGCCTCTTCTCAGTTCAAAAGACATCTCATCCACAGCTGCAAAGGAGTTCTTTCCTGCAGTAAATACCTTTTTCAATTTCTCCGCTTTCAGCAAAATCTCTGTCATATTTTCTGATCCTCCCGTCTTTTCAGCCGGATCACAGAGTCCATAAGCTGACGGGTATACTGACTTTCCGGATTTTCCAGAACCTTCTGTGTATCTCCATAATCCATTATTCTTCCATTCTGAAGTACAAGGATCCTGTCTGCCATTTTTCTCACCACACCGATATTGTGGGTGATCAGAAGCATGGCTGTATGGAACTCTTTTTTCATCAGAAGAAGCTCTTCCACCACCTGTTTCTGTACCGTCACGTCAAGAGCGCTGGTGGGCTCATCTGCCAGGAGCAGATCCGGTTTTAAAAGCATGGCGGTACAGATTCCCACTCTCTGGTTCATTCCCCCGGACAATTCAAAAGGATAGCTTCCAAGAACACGGGAGCAGTCTGTCAGCCCTATTTTTTTCATCAGATCAGCTGCTCTGTTTTCTACCTCTGCTCTGCTGATTTTTTCATGCTCCGATACAGCCTCATATATCTGAGCCCCTACTGTTCGCACCGGACAAAAGGCTGATTTGCAGTCCTGAAACACCATTCCAATCTCAGGTCCCCGGTATTTCCTCAGCATCTTTTCCGGCATGGCAGTCAGATCTTTTCCTTTGTACCATACCTGACCTGTAACTTTGGCTCTGTTTCCCAGAAGTCCCATAACAGCCTTCGCAACCGTACTTTTTCCGCTTCCGGATTCCCCTACAATACCAAGGATCTCTCCTTTTTTCACCTGAAAGCTTACGTTCTGTACCGCAATATCTCCATCATAGCAGACAGTCAGGTTCTCCACCCGGAGCAGTACATCTTCATTCTTTTTTACCTTCATTCCGATCCTCTGTTTCCAAGTCTGCTATTCTACATCCAGGTCTGCGGTGATCTCATAATAATCAGCTGGATGAGCTGCTATTCCCTTTACATTGGATTTTGTCACAATTCCCATATTGAGATGTGATACAAAGAAAAATGCATCATCATCCAGGATCTTCTGCTGCAGCTCTATTGCCAGTTTTGCTCTCTCTTCCGGCTCAAATGTCTGATGGAGTTTTTCTGTAAGAGCTGTTACCTCTTGATTCTCATATTTTCCATAGTTTTTCGGTCCCACTACTGTGCTGGTAAAGAAGTATTCCGGATCTCCGGTAGGCGCTGTAGTCGTAGAACTTACATACACATCAAAATCACCATCAGCAGCATAAGTCATATGATCTGAAGTATTATTTACCACAACGTCAATTCCAATTTCTTTCAGAGTTGCCTGCGCATACTCGGCAAGCTTCGGCTGCTCCAGACGGGTTGGGTAGGTCAGCCAGTTTATGGTAAGCTTCTGTCCGTCCTTGTCTGCATATCCGTCACCGTCTGTATCCTTCCACCCGGATTCCTCCAGAAGTTTTTTTGCCCCTTCCGGATCATAGGAAACAGTTTCCACTGCCTCGTTTCCATAAGAAAAACCGTCCGGAAAAGCAGCTTTGGCAGGAAGTCCTCTTCCCTCCATGATCACAGAGCAGAAGCCCTCTTTATCAATTCCCATTTCAACAGCTTTTCGTATATTCTGATCCTGCATGATCTCGGACTCAAAATTAAACTGTCCGAAAAAGCATCTGCTGGTTGCACAGGAATTAATGGTGTATTCCGGATTCCCGTCAAAAAGCGCATAGTTATCATACTGAAGACCGTAGGTTCCCTGAATATCGCCTGTCTGAAGAGCTGCAGTCAGAGCGCTGCCATCCGAAAAGGATTTTACGGTAACTTTGTCCACCTTTACATCACCGCCCCAGTAGTTTTCATTTTTTACAAGATCAATCTGAGTCGGGGTAACTTTTTCTGCAATATAAGGGCCTGTTCCTGCCACATTGGCATTTCCCCCTTCTCCCTGAACGCCATACTCCATATCAATAATGGCTCCGTAGGGATCGCCCAGATAATTAATGATCGCCGGACATGGTTCTGTTGTGTAAATAGTCAGAGTCAGTCCGTCTGCCTCAATATGATCGATCTTCATATCAGAAGGAGCACGGTCATGAACCTTTACCAGATTTTCCAGACATTCTTTTACTGCCTGAGCATCCATAGTACGGCCGCTTGAAAATTTTACCCCGTCTCTCAGAGTGATCTTTACCGTAGTGTCATCCACAAACTCATAATCTGTGGCAAGCCATGGCTCCACCTCCATATTGTCATTATACTTAAATAATGTTTCTCCTACACCATATCTGATCGCGCTCCATCCGGAATAATTGTCATGAGGATTCAGACCTGCGTCACCCATTTCCTCACTGTATCCGGTTGTTCCGTATACAAAAGTCTTTTCCTCATCTGCCATTACGCTGACGCTCATTCCTGATATCATTACAGCTCCTGCAATCACTGCAGCAATAAGTTTTTTCTTCATTTTCTACCTCTTTTCTTCTTGTGCTCCGGGTCCAGATAATCTCTCAGTGTATCTCCCAGAAGGTTAAAAATCAGTACAGTTACAAAAATCGCAGCTCCCGGCGCCAGTGACATCCACGGTGCGATCTGCAGAAGGCTTCTGCCCTCATTGATCATGCTTCCCCACTCTGCTGCCGGCGGCTGTACCCCAAGTCCCAGAAAGGATAAGCCAGCAAGCTCCATCATCATAGTGCCAATATCCAGAACTGCCGTTACAAGAACAGGTCCTGCAATATTAGGCAGGATATGGCGCAGAAGCAAAGCAGGTGTGCTGCTGCCGGAAAGTCTGGCCGCCATCATATAAGGCGCCTCTTTCTGAGTCAGGGTCAGCCCTCTGGCCAGTCTGGCAAACTTCGGCCAACTTACCACGGTCAGCGCAAGTACCGCATTCTGTACGCCGCCGCCCAGAACCCCTGCCACAGCTAATGCAAACACAAGGCTCGGAAATGCCAGAAACAGGTCTGATATCCTCATAAGGAAGGCATCCACAAGCCCTCCTCGCCAACCGCAGATAATTCCCACAAGAGTTCCCGTTACTGTTGTAATGGTCACCAGGATCAAAGTGGAAAAAACACTGGTGGTTCCGCCTACCAGAATTCTGGAAAGCATATCTCGCCCATAGCGGTCTGTTCCCAGCAGATGCTCCGGCCCCGGCGACTGTTTTGCCAGCAGGAGATTCTGCTCATAGGGATCGTAAGGACAGATATATTTTGCACACAGAACTGTCAGAAGAAGCAGCGCTGCCAGAACTGCCAGTACAATAAGCCTTACTTTTACGGGATCTGTTCCCGACTTATACACAGAGGATGAACCGTTCTTTTGCTTTCTCATTTCTGCTCACCTCCCAGTCTTACACGGGGATCCAGATAATGATACACAATGTCTGTAACCAGATTCACAACTACATAAATCACTGCCATCCACGCCACATATGCCTGAACAATAGGATAATCTCTCATAGTAATAGCATCTACAGCCATTTTCCCTACGCCGTCCCACATAAAAATAGATTCTACAATCGTAGTTCCCCCCAAAAGACTTCCCACAGACAAAGCCATCAGTGTCACTATGGTCAGCATGGATACCCTCAGAACATTTTTCCAGACGATCACACTTCCTCTGACGCCTCTTGCCCTGGCGCCCATCACATAATCCTTATTCAGCTCCTCCAGCACAGCAGCTCTGATCTGACGGATATATTTTGCCGCCATAGCGATGGCAAGAGTGAGCGTAGGCAGCACAAGACTTGCCACAATATTTTCTGATGTGATGACCGGCAGCCATCCAAGCCTTACAGAAAATATATACATTAAGATCAGCGCCGCAAAAAAATTCGGTGCAGAATTCCCGATAAAGCTCAAAAACCGTATCAGATAATCTGCCCATCGATTATGGCGTATAGCAGAAAAAATCCCAAGCGGGATGGCTATCAGCATAGTCACTGCCATAGAAGAAACCGTAAGAAGTATGGTTGCCGGAAGCTTTTCCATAAAAGTATCATATACTTTCTGCCCGGATACATAACTGGTTCCCATATCGCCTGTAACCATTCCGGCAAGCCATCTGCCGTACTGTACCAGAAAAGGCTGATCCAGACCGTATTCTTTTTTTGCCTGGTCAATGACCTCCTGATCGACAACTGACCCTGCGTTTTCATACATGTAAGTTACTGCATCTCCCCCTGCAAGACGCATCATGGCAAAGGACAGAAACGTAATCCCGATCAGAACGGGAATTAACTGAAGCAGCCTTTTTCCTATATATTTCAACATAATTTTATCCTCTGTTTATTTGCAGAATTTCTGTTACCACTGCACATTATTCGTTTACAGATTTTCCGGATAATCTTCTTTGATACTGTTCACAGTAGCCTGACCTAAATTCCAAATCTCCTTGAATGATGTTTTTTTATGTGCTTTTTCATCATTTTACTTGTCGCTTCCGATCCGTTCTTCCAGAAAATGGATAAACTCTCTCAGACTGCTGTCAGGCTCTTCTCCCCTGTGTCTGATGTATCCGAATATTACCCGGCTTCCCTTCATCTTCAGCGGAATTCCGGGAATCGTATCTTTTTTGTTCTCAGACAGATAGCTTCCGCTGATATTTACAACATCACTGTTTTTTAAAAGCCTTTCCATAATATAGTCACTGTTTGTGATCACAGAAGCATCCAGACTTTTTAATGAAAAGCTCTCCGAATTCCCGGAAGCTCCAATATCAAAAAATTCATCCTGATAATTCTGAACCAGACGCACCCCGTCAAGCTCTTCAAAGCTCAGGCTGTCTTTTTTGATCCCGTAAAGAGATGAATTTCTTCCCGGATAAACAATCGCTTCTGTGTCCTGCAGGGGAATAAATTCCATCCGGTTTCTGGACAGTTCATAAAGAAATTCCTCTTTCTGCCGTTCCAGAATATAGACAAAGCCCACATCATCCTGATAATCCCGGACACGTTCCATCACTGTCCGGACACCTGCAGTATAAACCTGAAAATGATAGTTTTTGTCATAATTCTCATTATAAAAGTCCACAAACTGAGTAGCAAACCAGGAACTGGGATTTGCCGAAATCCTGAGCCATTTTGTCATCCCATGCTCTGCCACGGCTTCCAGTTTTGTGACCTCGCTTACGATTTTGCAGGCATAATGATATACCTGACTTCCCTGAGGCGTAAGACGGATCCCTCTGGGAAGCCGCTCAAAAAGCTGCATTCCCAGAGAATCTTCCAAAGCCTTTACCACCTTACTGACACTGGGCTGAGTGGAATATAAAATTTTTGCCGCCTCGCTGACAGATCCGGTCTGGGCGCAGGCCACAAAATACTGCAGCTGTTTTAAATCCATGATTTTTTCCTTTATAGTTCTTTTATTTACAGGTTCTCAGCATAAACATCGGTGTGGGATTATAAAACTCGTCCTTTTCCACATAAATCCTGTTGCTGATTCCAAGATCCACAGAAAATTCCTGAAGCTTCATTGCTCCCAGAGTCTCCAGATCCCAGGCCGGACGACTGTAGGAACTGATGGGAAGCTGACGCTTGATCTCCTCACATTCTCTCATCATCTCATCGCCAACCTCCTGATGGGCATGATTGTCCGGAAGCTCTGACAGATCTGTAAAATCACTGAGCCCGTAATTTGCATCAAAATTCAAAAGTGTGCCGCCTTTTTTCAGTACGCGCACCCACTCTCTGTAAGCACGTTTTACATCCGGAAGCGTCCAGGTAAGATTTCGGGAGATCACCACATCAAAGCTTTCATCTTCGAATCTCAGATTTTCCGCATCCATTACAAGGAACTCGCAGGCTGTTTTTTCCTCTGATGCAAGTATTCTGGCATTTTCAACCATATCAGGCGTCAGATCCACACCTGTAACCTGATATCCTTCTTTTGCCAGAAGTACGGAAAAAAATCCCGCCCCGCAGCCTACGTCAAGGATTCTGAGAGTTCTGTCCCGGGGAAGCTGCTTTTTTATTTCATAAAGCCACCGTTCAGCCATAGAACTATGAAGCTCTGCCCTTTTGTGTTCCAGAAAATCTTGGCTTCTTTTTTCCCAGTAACTTACAATTCTCTCTTTCCTCTCATCATAGGGATTTACAATCTTTCCATAGGCGATCATCGGCCCGTCCCCCAGTACCTGAAGCGTACCGGTCTGATACAGGATCACACCGTCATACTCAGCCACGCTCAGCTCCAGAAGACCACCTTCATAATCCCGAACTTCACCCAAAATCTCCCCTTCCCGTATCATATCACCGGGCTTTTTAAAGGGATACCACAGCCCGTCCCGGGAAGCGTCCTGATAACAGATATCTGTAACCTCCAGAGGATAATAGGTTCTGTAATCCTTTTTCCCCTGATAAATTCCCAGGTGGCAGAGAATATTTCTTACATCTCTCCTTGTAGAGCGTACTTCTTCACTGGTCCAGGCTCCCATACCGCCCCGCTCAATGAGAATACTGGGTATTCCCTGAGAAGCAGCATAGTTATAAGAGCCCCCTGACGCCACATTGGAACGGACCATGTAGGGTACGTCCACCTGCTCTGCCATACGTCTTGACTGACTGACTGTTTCTTCATCTGCCATGCCCGCATAATACACGTAAGGAGTCAGCTGTTCATAATCATCCCCACTATGCAGATCAATATAATAATCTGCTGCCGGCTGAAGTTCATGGGAAACTGCCCATGCAAGACGTTCCATTTCTGTGCCTGTGGGATTTCCGGGAAATTCTCTGTTCAGATTTTTCCCGTCTGTCAGTCCCATACTTCCGTTTCTATGCTCAAAGGCCGGGACATTAAGCGCTTTTACAATAATTATGGTACCTGCCACCTTCTGTATCTTCAGTTTTTGCGACAGCTCAATGGCAGCCTGTATCCCCACATATTCGCCCCCGTGGACTCCCGCAGTGATCAGTATGGTTTTTCCCGGTCGTGTTCCATGAAGTACAGCAGCCGGAAGCCGGAATTCACCATGTCCCAGTTCCAGATAACCCGTCCATACTTTTCCAGGCTCCACAGAAATATTATTCAGGCAAAAACTTTCTCTCTTTTTTCCGGAAAGAAGAAAAATGGGAGTGGAGCCATTATTTATGATCTCTTCTTCTGTCCATACCTGTTTCCACACTTCTGTGTCGCAGCTTATGTCTGTCAGTCCTGCGTTTTTCAGAGTTTCCACATCCCATTGAGGTCGTTTCTGTCTGCTTAAAGGAACCTGTCTGGCAATAGACTCCATCCGTTCAATGTCTGTTCCTGTATAATAATCTTCCAGATTTTTTTCTTCCACCCTCTGACGATCCTTCTCGTAACCGCTGCGCTTTTCCTCATCATAAAGATGACCGTACCAATCTGCGTCAAAATTACACAGAAGTCCTCCCGGTTTCAGCACACGTATCCATTCCTCATACGCCTGTCCCGGATTTTCCAGATTCCAGGTCACGTTTCTGGAAAATACTGCGTCAAATTCGCAGTCTTCCAATTCCAGATCCTGTGCGTCACTGATCTTCCAGATAATTTTTTCCGCAAACACTCCTGTATTCTTTTTTGCCTCTTTCAGCATCTCCTCTGTAACATCTGCTGCAGTTACCTGATATCCAGCTTCCGCAAGAAGCAGAGCAAAAAACCCCGGTCCGGTTCCCACATCAAGAATCTTCAGGTCCTCCGGTTTCTTTCCTGGAAAGTTCTCTTCAAGAAGAGAAAGAAGCTTGTTCTTCCACATATTCCGTCTGGCATCTGCCAGCTCCTGCTGATTATATTCTGAATATCCCTCTGCACGCTTCGTCCAGTAGGCATGGATTTCTTCTTTTAACGTATTCATGATCCCTTCTGCTCTTTTCTGTCCTTGTGTTCTTTTTATAAAAAAGAAGTTCCTATTTTGTAGATGGTTTTATTATATAAAAAAAGAAATCCCTCCTGCAACCCTCCCAGGGGGATTTCTTTACTGTTCAGAAATTGTCTCTTTTCCTGATTTCTCTGCTGATAAATTTATACAGTCTTTCCACGGCTTCTCCGTGAATCTGTTTTTTCTGAGCTCTAACCATCTCGTCAGCCGCCTCAGGATCGTTCATAAGCTGGATTCCTTTTTCCACCTGTCCATTGAGGGTGAGCGCAGACCAGCTCATGCCGGCTTTCATAAAAAACCTGCGGTTTACTGTCTCGCATCCGGGAATAGGCGCCGTGTGGATCATCGGCACACCCGTCACTGCCGCTTCTGTAGAAGTCAGGCCGCCCGGCTTTGTAAAAAGAACATCACAGGCTTTCAGATATAGAGACATCTGAGTAGTAAATCCAAGAATCTGCACCCGAGGCTGTTTACAAAACTCTTTTTTCAGTTTCTGCTCCGCCTTAGTATTGCTTCCGCAGATAACAAGAATTTTTTCCTGAGATGTGCCTTCCAGAAGTTTTTTTACAAGCTCGGAAAGATCTCCGGCTCCCATACTTCCTCCGGCTGCCAGAAAATATCTGCCTTCCGGATCAAGTCCCAGCTTTTCTCTTGCCTGTTCTCTGCTTATCTTTCTTCGACAATTCTTTGCCACAGGAATTCCAAAAGCCAGAAGTTTCTCAGCAGGAATCCCCCGTCTGATACAGGATTTTTTCAGAGCTTCATGAGGAAGCACATAATAATCACAGTCTGTTTCCTCCCAGAAGGGAATACAGGTGTAATCTGTCATGACTGCCACCGTAAGCGGAAGCTTCAGACCTTTTCGCTTCATATAAGTAATTGTTTCTGCAGGATAAAGATGCGGCATGATCAGCACATCAACCGGATGTTCACGTAAATATCCGTCCAGATACTTTGCCATTCTTCCATTAATATAGTACACAGGAGATTTCTTCAGCAACCGGCTGGCTATCATTCCCAGCTTATAAAAAAGGCCAAAAAGTCTGGGAGTTTTTTTGACGATCTGAACATATCCGTCCCCTACCAGACGCGAAACTCCCTCTCCTGCAAGACAGAGATAATCCAGCACATATGCCTCGTCACCTCGCTCCTGCATTTCCTCTGCAATCGCCCGGGCTGCAGAATTATGCCCGCCTCCTGTATTGCAGGACAAAATCAGTGCTTTCATTCAAGTTTCCATTCCTCTCCTCGCCTGTATGCGGCATTTGCCTTCAGACAATGTTTATGTATTACAATCCCCGACATCAGGATACAGCCGGACAAAACTGTTCTGTTTGGCACAGTCAGCATAACAGTAGCGGCGAAAATCAGAAATGTATATACGCTCTTTCTGGTATTAGATCTGGCAGGTATTGCGATAATAAACAGCAGATACCAGAAAATCAGAGCTGCCAGCGGCTGCCACAGAGGAAGCAGTCCGATCAGTACGCCAAAAGATACTGCAATCGCCTTGCCCCCATGGCCTTTCTGAAACAGAGAATGAGCATGTCCGAACACAGGCGCTGCCATTACCAGCGCAAACATCCAGGAATTTATCCCCAGCGCTCTTGCACACAGCGCAACCGGAATCGCTCCCTTTCCCAGATCTGCCAGAAGAACCAGTATCCCGCAAAAAACGCCTCCACAGGCAAATGCATTAAATGTTCCCGGGTTTCCATCCTCAGACTCTGTCTGAACATCCACGTCCCTGAAGATCATGGGAATCAGACGTCCAAATAAAATGCTTCCTGATAAAAATCCCATAATTACATAGAAAAAATATCCATATTTCATAATCCAACCTGCTTTCCTGCTGCAAATAAAATTTCACAGTCAGTTCAGACCCGCATCCGTCTTCTCTTCTGATTTCTGAATGTCTATTTTCCCGGTCACAGATTTTTATAAATTTCCTATCACCTGTCAAAAAATTTCCTGTTACAACACTCTACTCATACTGACTGTTAATTTTTCTGCAAGATACCCCCAGTGTATCACAACAAAAAAATACACGCAACAAAAAGACAAACCGCTCTTGACGGCACAGCTTATGCCATGCTACAATGTCACCTGTCCAAAACAGAGTGTGGACTTTTTTGGCTAAGCCACTTTTCGCCACACAATTACCATCCGGTAATTGTGTGGCTTATTTTTTTGCCATAAAAGCCTTTTTATAAACGAACAGACAGGAGGAATGTAAATGAACAATACTTTTATGAAAGAAAAACCAGTATTTCCTCTGATCATGTCCATGGCTCTTCCCATGGTAATCTCCATGCTGGTAAACTCTTTATATAATATAGTAGACAGTTTCTTTGTTGCGCAGATCAGTGAAGATGCCATGACAGCCCTATCTCTGGTCTTTCCCATCCAGAACCTGGTCAATGCCATTGCCATTGGTTTTGGCGTGGGAATCAGCTCACAGATCGCCTTTCATCTGGGGGCAGGAAATAAACACAATGCAGATATTGCCGCTACTCACGGCACAATCCTGTCCGCTGTACACGGACTGATCATGATGATTGTCTGTACCCTGATCATGCCGTCTTTTCTGGGTCTTTTTACACCGGATAAAAAAGTTATTGATCTGGGTGTAAGATATTCCGGCATCGTTTTTGCCTTTTCTGTTGTGATAGGGCTTGACCTTGCTTTTGAAAAAATTTTCCAGGCAGTCGGAAGAATGAAAGTTACCATGTTTTCACTGATGTGCGGCTGTATTACCAATATTATACTGGATCCGGTTCTGATCTTTGGCCTTGGTCCTTTCCCTGCGCTTGGAATTGAAGGCGCTGCTCTGGCAACAGGTCTTGGACAGGTTTTAAATCTGATCATTTACCTGGTGATCTATTTCGCCCGCCCAATCCCGGTACGCCTCAGAAAAACATGTCTGAAACCAGACGGCAACATAGATAAAAAACTTTATGCTGTGGGAATTCCGGCAATTCTGAACATTGCGCTCCCCTCCCTTCTGATCTCCGTACTGAACAGTCTGCTTGCTGTCTACTCCCAGAGCTATGTGGTAATTCTCGGAATTTATTATAAGCTTCAGACCTTCCTTTATCTTCCTGCCAGCGGAATCGTCCAGGGTATGCGCCCTGTGATCGGATATAACTATGGAGCAGGAGAACACAAACGTGTGAAAAAAATCTATATGGTAACGCTTGCCATGAGCAGCGTCATTATGATCATCGGAACAGTTGTCTGTCTGGCAGTTCCCGGACAGCTGATGGGACTGTTCACCTCCAATGCGGAAACCATCCTTGCAGGAAAAACAGCTCTCCGGATTATCAGCGCCGGCTTCCTGGTTTCTGCTGTGTCCGTTACAGCCTGCGGCGCACTGGAGGGACTTGGAAAGGGAACTCCTTCTCTTATCATCTCTCTGTGCAGATATGTACTGATCATCATTCCTGCCGCCTTCGTCCTCAGCAGAATTTTGGGCGCAGTAGGAGTATGGCATGCCTTCTGGATCGCTGAAGCAGTTACTGCAGTTGTAGCCGGCCTGATCAGCCGTAAAGTAGTATGGGGACATTAATTGTCCCCATTAAATTTAGTAGTCTAATTCCCCCAATAAGATTCATAATATTTTTTCAGTATTTTCTGGTATTTTTTTTCAAGTGCATCATAAAGCTTTTTATTTTTTAGAAGATATGACATATAAGTCAGCCATTCATTATCTTTTAGCAGGAGCGCCTGCTTTACTGCACAAATGCTATCGTCCAACAACAACTGAGGATTCATTTTTTCCAGTCTTTCCATGATCAAAAATGCTCCCGGCCAATTAAGATCCTTCAGCCACTCTAGCATATCATATATATAACTGT
>Stewie_p2__coassemble_1182_pt1 | contig 33134 bp, 32 predicted proteins | sample Stewie_p2__metabat2_high_PE_008 | metagenome-assembled genome bin Stewie_p2 | reverse complement strand
GCCAATCTGAGGCTTGTATTTTGCAGAGCTGCCCTTTATAAGCGGCGCTGACGTCCGGGTCTCACGCAACAGGAATCCGCGAACCGTGTCAGGGCAGGAATGCAGCAGCACTAAGCGGACACTCTTGTGTGCCGTGAGGGTGCCTGGGCCGAGTTGGCTGTAAAGGTAACGTCTGTGAGTACATTTCGAGGTGCGGCGCGCGTAAAAAATGAATGTTTTAAGGAGTTCCATGCAGATTGCAGGAACTCCTTTTTCTTTTACTGGCAAATAGATGCCACCACTTTATTGATCAGCTTTCCGTCAGCTTTTCCCTTCAGATCGCCCATTACCGCTTTCATGATCTGGCCTTTGTTTTTTGTTGCAAGAACCTCTGCAAATTTATCTTCCAGATATGCGCGGATTTCTTCCTCGCTCATCTGCTGAGGCGCATATTTTGCAATGATATCATATCTTGCCTGATACTCTGCACGAAGATCCTCTCTGTTTTCCGGACAGGTATCCAGCTGCTCTTTTACTGTTTTCAGTTCCTTGAGGATAACACGATCCACCAGTTCCTCCGGAATATCATCCCGGCATCCCTCGTCGATCGCTACCTTTTTTGCTGCTGCGATCAAAGAAGAAACCGCCTCTTTGGTCACCTTATCTTTTGCTTTCATAGCTGCTACCATGTCTTTTCTTAAAGTTTCTAACTGCATGATATATTCCTCCTTAAATCTTATATTATTTGTTAGCTTTTCCCTGATTTATTCATGCTCCTGAAACAGAGCTGCAATCATTCAGCCTTTCCTTTGTCTTCATTATCAGACTTTTATAAAAAAATTTATTAAGCCCGAAAACTGCTTCAGACTTTTGCTTCTTTTCTGAGTTTTTTCTCCCGACGCAGCTCCCGAAAAAATTCCGAAAGCATGGAAGAACATTCCTCCTCCAGGATTCCTTTTGTAATTTTTACTTTATGGTTAAAGCCTTCCACTTCCAGAAGGTTCAGAACCGATCCGGCGCAGCCGGCTTTCGGATTCATGCTTCCGATCACAACCTCATCGATTCTTGACTGCACAAGAGCTCCCGCGCACATCTGGCACGGTTCCAGCGTCACATACATGGTACACCCCTCAAGTCTCCAGTCCCCAAGCTTTTTGCTTGCTTTTCTGATAGCGTTCAGTTCCGCATGAGAAAGAGTATTTTTATCTGTATTTCTTCGATTGTATCCTCTGGCAATGATCTTTCCCTCTGACACAATGACACATCCGATAGGAACTTCCTTCAGAGCCCAGGCTTTTTTTGCCTGTCGGATGGCTTCTTTCATAAAACGTTCTTCTTCTGTCACTTAAGCCTCTCCTCTCCTGGTTAATGATAGAGCAAAATACATTGCAAAATCATTCTGTGAGAATAATAAGATGTCTTTCTTTTTCTGTGTTTATTATAGTAAATGGCCATTGCAAAATCAATGTGAAAAATCTAAAATAAAAGAACAAGTTCTTCTTATTGTTCGTTACATATTTCAGGATTGGAGGTTCTTTATGAAAATATACGGTTTAAATAAAACAACCCTTCTTGACTATCCCGGTCGGGTGGCCGCCACCATTTTTCTGGGGGGATGTAATTTCCGCTGTCCCTTCTGCCAGAACAGCAGCCTGGTACTGAACCCTTCCTCGCAGCCGGAGCTTTCTGTAGAAGAAGTTCTGTCCTTTTTAAAAAAACGTCAGGGCATACTGGAGGGAGTATGTGTCACCGGCGGAGAACCCACTCTTTCTCCTGATCTCCCTGAATTTCTGGAAGAAATCCGAGCTCTTGGATATCCCATAAAACTGGACACCAACGGTACCCGGCCCGATCTTCTAAAAACTCTTTCCCAAAAGGGACTGATCCAGATGACTGCCGTAGATATTAAGGCCTGTCCTGATAATTATCCTTCACTTTGCGGACTCCTTCATCCTGACCTTGATGCCATTAAAGAAACGGTTGATTTTCTCATAAACGGAACCCTGGACTACGAATTTCGGACAACCGTAGTAAAAGAGCTTCATTCCGAACAGGATTTTATTATAATCGGAAAATGGCTTTCCGGAGCAAAAGCCTATTATCTCCAGGCATACAGAGACTCTGAAGAAGTTCTGCAGCCTGGATTCAGCAGCTACTCTCAAAAAGAGCTGGAGCATTTTCGTCAGATTCTGTTGCAGACCATTCCTTTAGTAGAACTTCGGGGAATTGATTAAACGATACCAGTATCCGCCTCTGCTTTTAGGAAGCTGAATCTGCCTGCTTTCTTTAAAATACGGAAAGCCAAACATATTTGCCATAAATCGTTCCTGTTGGTCATAACCTCCCGGCACTCCCAGTATGTAATGCCCGGAACAGTTCTTTCCTATCAGTAAATGGCCGAAATTATAAAATCCATACTGCAGAAAACGATTATTCCGAAGCCCACATTCTCCAGGATGAAAATGACAGAGATCTGCCGGCTGTATTTTACGGCAGTCAAAGATTTCCCCATCACCAAACGCATCAATCGGATCTCCGAAAGAAAGAGGCTTCTCTTTTACTCCGGACATTCCCTGATTGCAGGCAGGCACCGCCTGAGATGTCAGATACTCTGCTCCCGGCTTTTCTGAAGTATGCGCTTCCTTTTCTGCCTCTGTTTTTTGCGGATGTCTTTCTGACGGAATATGCTGCCTCTCTGCCTCCATCACATCCTGCTTTAAATCATTCTCTGAGCTTCCCGAATTTTGTTCTCTCAATTTATTTTTCTGCATTTCCCCTGTAGCTTTTTTCTCTGTATTCTCAAGTGTCTGACAGATATTCTTTTCCAAATTCACAAGGTTCACGCAGGTATTCTTTTCTTCTGATTGTGCTTTCTGTTGTCCTTCTACAATTTCCGTTTCTGAATCCACATCTTTCAGACCAGCATTTTTCTCTTCCCTCTTACTTTCCTGTACTTCTTCTGTCACAGCTTCCGGATTATGCATTTTCTGACAGCTATGATTGGATTCCACTGGATTTTTCTGCATTTCCCCCTCTGATTTTGTTTCCGCAAAAATATGCTCATCCTCAGATTTCATTTCTTCAGGGGACTCTTCTGATGTTCCGCTGTGCATGGTACTATTTTGCGGATTCATTTCTTTGTCTTCTCTTTTATCCCCTATGCCCTCTGCCTTTACTCTGCGGAAATTTTCCGGACGGATCGGTTTATCATCCCATTCCGTTCCAAAAAACGCCCCGTTTTCCGTAAGCAGGATCATTCCCCCCATGTTCTCCAAAGTCATTGTACTTCCGCCCATATGTTCCCGTTCCGTTTCCAGAACATAGTCCGCCCTGCTTTCTTCAGTTATGCAGGATCCCAGCAATACTCCATCCAGCAGCCCTGTTTTTCTCGTAAATCCAAATATTTCACACTTTACCCTGGGAGTAAGTCCCGGACAAAGAATGTGCGCCTCCATTCTGCATATCTGCTCTTTTGCCTCCACTCGGATAAACCCACAGTTTCTTCCTTTTTTTCCTTTTTGGTACTCATATACATATGCGACAAAACGCCGATATCCACTCAAAGGATTTCCTCCTGGCATATCATTTCATTAATGTATATGTATCTTATATAAAAAAAGACCCCCTTATCTTTTCCAAGTCACACACTGTTTTTCTGGGGATACAGAAACTTCTAGACAGCCCGCAGAACAAAAAACAGAGTTACAACTCCAACAGATACTTTCCTGCCTTTGCAACAAACTCGCCTTTTTCTACTGAAATACTGACATCATCCACGGCTTTTACCAGGCTGTCGCCCTGACCATAATATTTTTTCAGATGTTTTGTCTCTAATATTTTCATAAAAAACATCTCCCTTCGCTATGTTGAGTTTATCATAACAAAGGGAGATTACAATCTGGTAACAATATAAAGTTTTAATAGCTGTTTTTCAGAATCGCACTGTAAAAGTTTTGTACATAATACGAAAATCAAATATTTCAGGGATATTCATGGAGTGGGATTTTTCAGGTAAAAAGAAGGTTTTAATGTAACACGAACATATTTTCTCACACTGTTTCAGCAAAAAGAAAAAGAATCCCTTGAACAAAGGATTCTTCATCATTTAGTCGAAGCGACAGGATTTGAACCTGCGGCCTCTGCGTCCCGAACGCAGCGCTCTACCAAACTGAGCCACGCTTCGATTTCTTTAATTGTCAGCCACAACTCGCGACTGCAAAAATTATTATATTCATTTCCATGCCATTTGTCAACACTTTTTTTAAAAAACTTCAAAAAACCTGTAAAAAAATTCCCAAAATCATATTTCTTATTTTTAAAGGCATAAAAACGCTCTCAAATACAGCAAAATCCATTGAAATCCCACAGCTTTTAAGCTAAAATTAAAATCACAATACCAAAAGGGGATTTTTTTATGAATGTAAAAGACATCAGTACACACTGCACACGTACAGAATTTGTCGGAACCACAGTTCTTGATACCATCGGACTTGTGATCTCCGGCGTTGACGATACACTTCTTCCAAAAATGAACATCGGAACAAAGTATCACACTCTTGGACTGTTCAGCTCCCGGACAGGAGCTGCCGGACAGCTCACTGCCATTGATGATGCGGTCAAGGCTACTAACACAGAGGTTCTTTCCATTGAGCTTCCCAGAGATACCAAAGGCTGGGGCGGTCATGGAAACTATATTGTACTTGGCGGAAATGATGTTTCTGATGTGCGTCACGCAGTTCAATTGGCTCTGGAGCTTACAAAAAAATATGCCGGTGAACTTTATATCAGTGAATCCGGTCACCTGGAATTCGCCTATTCTGCAAGCGCAGGTCCTGCTCTTCAGAAAGCTTTTCACGCAGCGCCGGGCGAGGCCTTTGGTTTTATGGCCGGATCTCCTGCTGCTATCGGACTTGTCATGGCAGACACTGCCATGAAGGCATCCTCTGTAAAAATCGCCAGCTATATGACACCGGATATGGGAACCGCTCATTCCAACGAGGTTATTCTTGCTCTTTCCGGCGATGCAGGCGCTACAAAAGAAGCCGTCCTTAACGCCCGCCAAATTGGTCTGGAACTGCTGATTGCCATGGGCAGTTATCCTGAAATCCCAGGTACACCTTACCTGTAAATCAAATTCCCGGAAACAAGAGATTCAACTGTAATATCCGTAAATATTAAAAACCCGGTTTCCCTGAAAGCTGAACTGTCAGCAGGGCACCGGGGTTTGTTTTATTCTGTTTTTATCATACGATAACCTACACCAATATGGGTCTGGATATATTGTGGAGAATCCGGACCTTTTTCTATTTTTTTTCGGAGTGTTGCCATAAATACACGGAGAGAGGCAACGTCATTTTCCCAGTTGCTTCCCCAGATATTCTGAGTGATAAAAGTATGAGTCAGAACTTTCCCTACATTTCTGGAAAGGAGGCAAAGAAGCTTGTATTCAATGGGAGTCAGATGAAGCTCTTCATCGTCCAGATATGCACAGCCTGCAGCGTAATCAATACGCAGGGCTCCATTTACAAAAACAGAAGCTTCTGCAGGTGAATCATTTTTGATCATGGCCAGACGTCTCTGTACAACACGAAGTCTTGCAAGAAGCTCTTCTACAGAAAAAGGCTTAGTCAGGTAATCGTCAGCTCCTGCATCCAGCGCATCAATTTTATCCGTATCTTCACTGCGGGCACTGATAACAATAATTGGCATATTAGACCAGGAACGGATCCTCCGGATCACTTCCACTCCGTCAATATCAGGCAGACCGAGATCCAGAAGAACGATATCCGGATTGTGGGAGGACGCTTCAAGAATGGCAGTTTCTCCGTTTCCGGCTACCAGATAACGATAGTCATGGGTTTTCAGTGTAGTTGTGATCAGATTTTTTACGGAAGAATCATCTTCCACTACTAAGATCAACGGTTTATTCATGTAACTGTACCTCCTCAGCTGGTAATGTAAAAGTAAACACTGTTCCATGTGGGACATTGTCAGAAACACTGATAGATCCTCCATGTGCATTTATAATAGACTTGCACAGGGAAAGTCCAAGTCCCAGACTTCTCCGGCTGTCTACTACCCGGTTCGAACCTGTATAGAACATATCAAATATTTGCTTTTTGTTTTCATCAGGAATACCCGGACCATCGTCTGATACAGAAATGACAGCCCAGTTGTCTTTCCGGAAAGTGGAAACCTGGATCTCCGATCCCCAGGGAGTATACTTAATTGCATTATCCACCAGATTTATAATAACCTGAACAATCAGTTTGGCATCCATTTTTGCCAGAAGCAGATCGTCCTGATGCTTTACTGTAATGTGATGTTCCGCAGAAAGTCTGTTTACATGACGGAGAGCTTCTGTAACCACCTCGTCTGTCAGTTCTGCGGAAATACGAAGATTCAGTCTGCCCTCTTCCAGCCGGGTAACAGACAGAAGATTTTCCACAAGGTTGATCAGCCACATCGAATCATCATAAATATCCTGATACAAGGTCATTTTTGTATTTTCATCAAAAGAGCTGCTGTTTGACAGAAGATTGCTGGCATTTCCGGAAATAGACGTCAGCGGAGTACGCAGGTCATGAGAGATTGTGCGAAGAAGATTCGCTCTCAGCTGTTCGTTCTTTGCCAGAATAGCTGCTTCTTCTTTTTCATGGGCATTTTTTTCGTTTTCCATAGCAAGAGCACATTCCCCAAGTATGGAAAGAAGAATATTGTTTTCTGAGGCATCCAGAGGCTGCTTTCCGGCTGCAATGCCTACAACTCCGTAAACAGAATCATTTACACGGATTGCCAGATAAAGACATTTTGCGTTGGAAAGTGTCTGAGTAGTGGCGCCTGCATGGCGGTTGTTTTTAAATACCCATTCAGCCACTGCGCTTTCGTTTCTTGTAAGATAATCAGAAGCAGTATCTTCATCACTGGCAGAAAATGTCATGGGCGCAGCCAGGGCATTTTTTTCCGCAGGATAGATCACAATATCTCTGTTCAAAAGTTTAGTAAGCTGATGAGCAGTAGACGTCAGAATTGCATCGCGGTCTGTTGCCTGCTGAAGTATCTGACTGGTATCAAACAAAATCTTTGTACGGAAAGCTGCACGGGCAGACTGTTTCGCAATGGTTTTCATTCGTGTGGTAAGAGTTCCTGTCAGAAAAGCTGAGATAAACATTACCACAAAAGTAACGGGATAACCTCTGCCATATGCCATAAGCGTAAATTTGGGATCTGTAAACAGAAAATTAAACACAAGCACACTGACAATTGAGGTGATCAGGCTGTATACCCGGTTTACGGTTACAATGGAAGTTACCAGTACCGCAAGTACATATATAGTAATAATATTGGCCTCATCAAAGCCAAGCTGCTGGAAAAGGTAACCCAGGCAACTGGCTGCCGACAGGATAAAAATACTTTTTAAAATGTCGGATGCCGAAAAAATAATATGATTTTTCCGTTTGCGGACCATTTTATTCCGGTCCGGTGTCTGGTCTGGAATAATATGCACATCCATATTAGGGGCATTTGTAATAAGCCGTTCTGTAAGGGAAGCTTTTCCAAACAGATGCCTGCCTGTCACCGTACTTCTTCCGATTACAATCTTGGAAACTCCGGATAACTTTGCAAATTCTGCAATCTGAAGGGGAACATCATCTCCGTAAACAGTTTCTATGGTTGCGCCAAGCTGCTGCGCAAGATAAATATTAGAACGCAGCCGCTGTCTGTCCTCTTCCGTCATAGAAGAAAACTGTGAGGTTTCCACAAACAGCGCGGTAAAGGTTCCACGGAAAGCATTTGCCATTCTTGCTGCTGTCCGGATGATCTTTGCATTGGACGGAGAAGAAGAAAGGCAGACCAGGATGTGTTCATCTGTATAATAGTCGCTTTTATTTCTGATACGGGCAGCCTCAGTTCTTTTGTTTACCCGGTCCGCACATCTTCTGAGCGCAAGCTCTCTCAGCGCAGTCAGTTTTTCCAAAGTAAAACTAAAGCTGTCTCCCTCAGAGGCATCTGACCTGTTTTCAGAAGCCAACCGTTCAAGAAGTTCCTGAGGTTCAATATCCACAAGTTTTACCTGATCCGCATTGTCAAAAACCGAATCCGGAATCCTTTCAAGGATCCTGTTTCCGGTAATTGCTGTCACCATATCATTAAGACTTTCAATATTTTCTACGTTGGCAGTGGTATAGACATCAATGCCGGCTTTTAAAAGCTCATAAATATCCTGATACCGCTTATGATGCCGGCAGCCGTCTGCGTTTGTGTGCGCAAGTTCATCTATAAGAATAAGTCCGGGTTTTGCTTTTATGGCTTCATCAAGATCAAACTCTTCCACAGGAGTACCATTATGTTTGGAATGGAGAGACGGAAGAAGCTTCAGACCATTCAGCCGCGCCCTAGTCTGAGGATGGGCATTTGGCTTAATATAACCTACCGCAACATCTGTCCCATGCTTTTTTTCCATATGGGCAGCATCCAGCATTGCATATGTTTTTCCCACTCCTGCCGCATAGCTGAAAAAAATCTTCAGATGCCCTCTTTCCGTAGAGGACATCTGATCGGATACTGACGGCAGGATATCTGCGCTCTGATTTTGTTTTTCCACACTATCACTCCTCGTTATTTGATACAGGCATTATAACGTATCTGACAGAATCCTGCTGAAAAATATGTTGGACACAGGTATTTTTATGTAAAGCCCGTGAGCAGCAGCTATTTTTCCAGGTATCCTGATTTCAGCAACCGGATAAATAATTCCGCTTCCTGAGAAATGCAGTCTTTTTTCCACAAAGCATTCACAAAAAATTTCTGACGATTCAGAGGCATAACAGGAAGTCCCATAGGCTCACATGCAAGAATGTTTTCATCCATGAGAAAAAGAAAAGAACCAAGACTCTGATCAGGCTCTGTATTTACATCCGCCCGTATCAGACCAAGATCGATCTTTCCTTCATCCAGCTGTTTCTGGATATCCTTTGCAGAGCCGTAAAAAAGACTCAGCTCGCAGCCGGGAGCCTGATGTAAAAACCTTTCCAGAAGGTCATTTAAAAGGGAAATTTCTTCTGTATGTTCAAAGGCAATGGAAAGCGTTAAGGGGCTGTTGGAACTGATTACAGTCCGGCTGCTGTCGCCAAAGAAAATATCCATTTTTTTCAGTAAGAGAAAGCACAGGGCAAAAACAACAGCTACTGCGCCAATCAGAATCAGCTCTTTCATATAATCATCCCTTCATGTTACATACATATTTACAGAAGTTTTATTCCAATCAGATATGGAAACACTTCTGAATATCCCTGATGTTTCCAAGAACAAGCATGGTATTGTTTTCCGGAACCGGGGTGTCTGATTTAATATTCATATTCATGACTCCCCTGTGCTTAAATGCCATAATATTGATGTTATGCTTATTGCGGATATCAAGCTGTCCGACAGTTCTTCCCACCCAGTTTTCCGGAACAGAAATTTCAAAAATAGCATGTTCATCATCAAGTTCCACATAATCCAGAATGTGATCTGCACTATAACGGATTGCAGCCCATTCAGCCATCTGTTTTTCCGGATAAATAACTTCATCTGCGCCATTTTTCAGAAGAAATTTGGCATGGACATCTCTGGCAGCTCTGGAAACAACACATTTTGCTCCCAGTTCACTGAGCAGAGAGGTGGTTTCCAGAGAACTCTGGAAATTATCACCAATAGCAACAATACATACATCAAAATTCCTTACTCCAAGAGATTCCATGAAACCTTCTTTTGTGGCATCGCCAATCTGTGCATTTGTCACATAAGGAAGAATGGCATCTACTCTTTCTTCATTTCTGTCAATAGCCATTACCTGATGATTAAGCTCATCCAGCTTCATTGCAATATGTCGTCCAAATCTTCCAAGTCCTATCAGTAAAATTGATTTCATCATAACAATTATCTCCTTTTATTAACCTACTGTAATTTTTTCCTGAGGATATCTGGATCCAAAGGAATTTCTTTCTGAAAGTGCGGCAAAAATAAGTGTCAGACCACCAACCCTGCCAAAGAACATAAGCAGGATCAGGATCAGCCTTGAAACCATTCCAAGAGTCGGAGTCAGTCCAAGGGACAGACCAACCGTACCGATCGCAGAGCTTGTTTCAAACAGAGCAGAAATCAGCGGAACATTGTCAATATAGCTGATTATCATACCGCCTCCAAGAAACAGAACCAGATACATCAGCATAATGGTCGCAGCATTTTTGATCACACTGTCCGGCACACGTCTGCGGAAAAAGTGAGCAGATTCATTTTTACGGAACACGGACAAAGCTGACGAAAACAGAACTGCGATAGTAGTTGTTTTCATACCGCCGGCTGTGGAACCGGGAGAACCACCGATCAGCATCAGAATGATCATGACCATCAGTCCGGTTTCTGTAAGCAAAGTGAGATCTGCCGTATTAAATCCCGCTGTTCTTGGCGTTACTGACTGAAACAGAGAAGTCAGCATCCTTTCGCCCAGAGGTAATCCGGAAAATTCACAGAAAAAGAAGTAAACTGCAGGAACTGTGATCAGAATGGCAGTAACCGTAAGAATCACTTTACTCTGCATATTATATTTTTTAAAATGTAATTTATTTTTTTTGATATCCGCCCAGGTAACAAAACCTACGCCGCCTGTTACGATCAAAGCCATGATCGTAAAGTTTACAATAGGATTGGAGGCATAGGAGGTCAGAGAAGAAAAAGGTTCTCTGACACCGAACAGGTCAAATCCGGCATTACAGAAAGCAGATACAGCGTGGAACAGAGAGTACCACAATCCCTTCAGAATGCCGAAGTCTTTACAGAATACAGGCATCAGAAGCGCTGCTCCGATCAGTTCTATAAAAATACTGGTTTTCAGAATAAACTTGGTAAGACGTACAATACCGCCTACCTGGTGAGCAGAGATCGCCTCCTGCATAGTGCTTCTCTGCATCAGACCAATTTTACGGCCTGAAGCAACCGCAATGGCAACCGCAATCGTCACAACACCCATACCACCAATCTGGATCAGCGTCAGAATGATCGCCTGACCAAATTCAGACCAGTAGGTTGCAGTATCATGAATAATAAGTCCTGTTACGCAAACTGCCGATGTGGCAGTAAAAAGGCTGTCTGCAAAGGATGCGCCATTTCCGTCCCGTGTGGAAAGCGGAAGCATCAGAAGCAGGCTGCCAAAAAGTATTACAGAGAAAAATCCCAGGATGATCACCTGAAAAGAAGTAAAATGTCGATGTTTTCGGTTTCCTGTATGATTCATTGCGGCGATTGCCTCCCTTTATCTCGTCTTTATATTGTCTTAATCATATCTTAATTCGTATTAAGTATGTATAAATAAGAATTTGATAATATTAAGATTGTATAAAGACAAAAGGGCGTTATCCGAGGAACAATGTAACCGGTAGTGTAACCAGAAGCGTAAGAAGAGATACAGCTGCCAGAATAAAAACGGGAAGTCCTATAAACATAGCCAGAACAGCCGCATGAGGATGACGAAAAGCAAATCTCTCTGCACGGCTGTCAAATTTATACTCTAATTTGTGTATGGATTTCAAAATACTGGACATAATCATTTCTCCATTCTTATTTTATAGTAAGGAATCTGTTTTCAGACTCTCTTCTGTTCTGAAATTATGGTAACACGAAAAAAATTAAGATGGGAAAAATGCATAGTCCTGTGAGATAAAAGTTCTATAAAGAAGGAGGGCCGGGCTGTACGGCCCGGCGAGTATGAAAAAGAAAAATTTGATTTATGTAAAAAAGCATTCGCTTTATTTACTTAATACTATAAATGGAATTTGTGATGAAAATGTGAGGATAAGTTGAAAAAAGAATGATGTAATTCTAAAAAACCTGTAAAATCAGCGAAAGCGTTTTTCCGACATATGTATACAAAAACCTTAAGACATACAGGTTAAAATGCTGTCAGCGAAGATGGTCGGGAATGTTTTTTATCAGATTGCTGTGAACATAGTAAAAAATAACAAAAATTTTTGCGAATCCTGGCCTGACGAAAAAAAATATTGTAAAATACATTCTCCTTCTATATAATAGGAAAAGAAAAAACAGGAAAAGCAAACGAGCGCTTTGCTCATAACCAACTCTCAGGAGGAAAATAATGAAAAGAGAAACAGTTGTTGTACTTGATTTCGGCGGTCAGTATAATCAGTTGATTGCCCGCCGTGTAAGGGAATGCAATGTATATTGTGAAATCTATTCCTACAAGACAGATATTGAAAAAATAAAAGAAATCCAGCCGAAGGGAATTATTTTTACAGGCGGACCAAACAGTGTGTATCTGGAAGATTCTCCTGCGTATACAGAAGAAATTTATAAACTCGGAATCCCGATCCTGGGAATCTGCTACGGTTCTCAGCTTATGATGCACCAGCTTGGCGGCACAGTAGAAAAAGCTCCTGTACGCGAATACGGAAAAATTGAGGTTAATGTAAACACAGATTCTGCACTGTTTCAGAACGTTTCTCCAAAAACAATCTGCTGGATGAGTCATAATGATTACATTTCCAAAGAAGCCCCAGGCTTTGAAATTTCCGCCTGGACCAATGACTGCCCTGTAGCTGCAGTGGAAAATAAAGAAAAGAAGCTTTATGCAGTTCAGTTCCACCCGGAGGTTCTTCATACTCAGGAAGGAACCAAAATGCTGTCCAACTTTGTATATCAGGTATGCGGATGTGCCGGAGACTGGAAAATGGATTCTTTTGTGGAAGATTCCATTAAGGCAATCCGTGAAAAGGTAGGAAATGGAAAGGTTCTCTGCGCTCTTTCCGGCGGAGTGGATTCTTCTGTGGCAGCCGTCCTTCTTTCAAAAGCAGTAGGAAATCAGCTTACCTGCGTATTTGTGGATCACGGTCTTCTCCGCAAAGATGAAGGCGATGAAGTGGAAGCAGTTTTCGGCCCGGAAGGTTCCTATGATCTGAACTTTATCCGCGTAAATGCTCAGGAACGTTTTTATGAAAAACTCAAGGGTGTTGAAGAGCCGGAACGTAAACGTAAGATTATTGGCGAAGAATTTATCCGTGTGTTTGAGGAAGAGGCAAAAAAAATCGGCGCTGTGGATTTCCTTGTACAGGGAACCATTTATCCGGACGTGGTTGAAAGCGGCGTAGGCGGCGAGTCCACTGTCATTAAATCACACCACAATGTGGGAGGACTTCCTGACTATGTTGATTTTAAAGAAATCATTGAGCCTCTGAGAAATCTGTTTAAAGATGAAGTGCGTAAAGCCGGACTTGAACTGGGCATTCCGGAGTATCTTGTGTTCCGCCAGCCGTTCCCGGGTCCGGGACTGGGTATCCGTATTATCGGAGAAGTAACTGCCGAAAAAGTAAAAATGGTTCAGGAAGCAGATGCCATCTGGCGTGAGGAAATTGCAAATGCAGGCTGGGACAAAAAGGTAAATCAGTATTTTGCAGCCCTGACAAATATGAGATCTGTCGGAGTTATGGGTGACGAAAGAACTTATGATTATGCCATTGCCCTTCGCGCAGTCACCACCACAGATTTTATGACTGCCGAAAGCGCTGAGCTTCCCTGGGAGATTATCGGAAAAGCTACCAGCAGGATCGTTAATGAAGTAAAACATGTCAACCGTGTTCTTTACGACTGCACCGGAAAACCTCCGGCAACAATTGAGTTTGAATAGTTGGAGCAGAGCTTCAAAGCCTTTATTTTCAAGGGTTTTGAGGCTCTTTCCTTTTAGAATTGCATTTTGATTGCATTTTTTTATTCAACTGCTCTGTGATAGATTGCTGTATGCTGATTGCTGGTGTAATCGGCAACACTGGTTGTTGCCGGAGTATAAGTGAGAACACCAGTTAATTTTTTGGCAACTTCCACGTTGGTGTTGGGATATAAATGTCCATAGGTTCCTAACGTAGTCTGTATCTTTTCATGCCCCAGACGTTCTTTAATCAATAAAGGATTTTCACCCATACTGATGAGCAGGGAAGCATGGGAATGTCTGAGTGCATGAATCTTGATACGGTGTACGCCTGCCAATCCAGCAAGTTTTTCTAATGCCCGTGGGAGGGTGTGCTTACTGGTGGGAATCCCATTGTAGCTTAGTACAAGGTCGCAGCCCTTTAAAACCTTTTGCTGTACTTCCTGCCATGCTTTCAATTCTTTGATGGTATCTGTGTCAATATAGATAGTGCGAATACTGGCTTGTGTCTTTGGCTCCACAAATTTGTATTCGTCCATTGTTTTATAGTACAGCGTTTTTGTTATACTTAAAAGTCCGGTTTCAAAGTTGATGTCCGACCATTGCAGGGCTGCGGCTTCTCCGATTCTCATTCCGGTCATAAACAAGAGCCAGTATGAAATGAAAAGGTAATGTTCGTAATAATCTCCCTTGTAGAGCAGGGAAATTACCTTTTGAAATTCATCCAGTGTCCAGAAATCCACTTTTGTTTTCTTGCTCTTGATGTTTCCTATCATTCGTGATGGATTTTTCTTTGCAAGACCGAGAACAACTGCTCTGTCAAAGGCAATAGAGAGCATACCCTGTACAATACGGATATAGTTTGGACTAAATTCTTTTGCGAGTTCAAGCTGCCAGTTCTGGACGTTAATGGGTTCTATCTCATCCACCGTCATTTTGTAAAAGTATGAAAAATGCTTCTGAATGGTAGAACGGCGGTTCAGATAGGTGCTTTCCTTTACTTGTGTTTTATACCAAGGAAGATAAGTTTCCTCAATAAACTGTTGAAAAGATAGCTGCTGTTTCTTTTCTGTTAATTCCTCTGTGGATGTCAGCATAAGTTTTGAATATGCTTCTCTGGCTTCTTTTTTTGTCTTGAATCCACTTTTGTATTTCTGAATCTGTTTTCCGGTAATCGGATGAAAACCTAAGTTTGCTCTAAAATAATAAGTTCCGTTTTCTGCTTTCTTAATAGGGTCTTTTGCCATGATTTCACTCCTTACATAAATGTGCAAGAAGTACAATCAGTTCGATTTATCAGTAAAAGTAATCCCTAGCAATTCTTCCACAGCTTCTCTGGGAACCCTGTCCAGTTTGCGTGACTGATAGTAGGTATGCCCTTTTGAAATCATAAGTTTTTTTGCTTCTCTTATGATGTCTGCTGCGAATGAAGTTCCATAACCCAGTTCTATTAAGTCTTTTTTTGTTACTGTAATCATGTTCCTCCTTTCCATAGACCAGATATGGAACCCTCAATATCTGTCTATATTATATCAGATTTTGTGGCAAAAGTAATATTAAGATTGTATTTCCTGCAAATAGTTATTTGATTTTGAATGAAAAATTCTAATTCAAATGGTATCTAAGCAAGCCGAACAGCTTTCGCTAAAGCTCATGGGAATCTCACCCCTGCATGGTTCTCATCCAGCCGTACCCTTTGCCAGCGGTGCTACATCATCACACGGACTAAGGCTGTACGGAAGTATCATTATCACGATAGAAAGGTCATGGCGGCAGCTCTGCGGTAAGCTGCTTATGGAACGCTGGCAGGAATCGCTATCCGGTTTCATCCCTCCTTTGGTGGGTTACGGCGTGCCAGCCCAACGGCTCTCTTTCTATCGAAACGTATTCGGCTGCTTTATGCTGCGTTGATTAGACGCTTTCTTTTTCAAGGAACAATCCGGCTTTGTCAGCCTATTAAAATGCACTGGTGATAATGCACTTTAATAGACTGGCAAGCTCTGTCTGGGAAGCATGGGCTTGTCCATGCTTCCACAGGAGAGCGTTATTTTTATTTTGGTTCCCTGATTTCAAAAGATAAAATCTTTGCAATCAGACGTGTTTCCATCCGGCGGCGTAGGGTTTCATCTACAACCATGTGGGTATTCCCATATTCGTCTTTCATGGGACGCATGGAACGGCTGGCAATAAAACCGCTGTAATGGCGTACAATCTGGTTGACTGCTTCAATATCGCCGTCCGCAGCCCTTACAATCACAGGAAACGGAATCATAGGGTGCTTTGCTGTCATGCTTCCTCCTCCATAAATTTTTTGATAAATTCTAATCCGGCGTGTCTTCTTCTCTGGATAGTAGAACGGTTGACTTCCAGAATTTTTGAAATTTCCGTATCGTCAAATCCAAGAAAATAATATCTCAGGATAACATCACGTTTCTTTCCATCCAGATTTTCTAATGCTTCTGCTAACAGGCTGTTTTCAATACGGACAGTAAATCCATCCATTTCAAAAGTATGGAAGTGGGATGGATAGGTGTCTTCGGAAGAAAACAAGTTGACGCTGTAATCGTCCATATCACAGAACAGGGTTTCCCGTTTGTACTGTCTGGACAACGCTTTGAGATAGTCTTTGCGTTCATCTTCCATAGCGACTTTACAAATGTAATCAAACTGGTTCTCTATGGTTGTCTGAAATTCAGATGGCTTCATCATTGCTCACCCCCTTTCCAGCCTTGAAAGGGAGCGAGTTGATAGGAATTTCTGCTTCTTTCCCCCTTTTCGCTCTTAGTCCCGACAGGACAGGGGGTGCAGTTGCGTTTTGAAAAGAAAAATTTAAAAACTTTTTCTTCCAACTAAAAAAGCACGCAAACAGACGATATTTCTGTTTGTGTGCTTTGATAGTTCTTTCTATGTATTCTGAAAAACCACATTGAGGGTCAGACTTTTCTAGTGTAGGTAGATGGCTTTTTTTAACGGTTTACCGAATGTAGATATATTTAAGAAAATATTTTGCATAGCGGCTTCCTCCTGTAAGCCGCCGGAGCCTAAAAAAAGCTGACTTTAATACAACCTCCATATATTCTGGGAAAAAGAAAGACGGCGGCTTTTGTCAAACCGTCGTCTGGAAAGATTTATGAGATTTTGACGCAAGAAAAGTGTACTGCCAAATAACGGTTTTTTTTATTTCCGTTTCAGCAGCATAGTTTTATCTTTGATACGCATAATAGGAACTGTACAACTATACAATACGTTTTTCTATACCTGTCACTATTATAACAGGAACAGTAAAATGTATGGAGGTGGTGCATTATGCGTAAAAAAGAAGATAAATATGATTTCAGGGCGTTGGGGCTTGCCATAAAAGAAGCCCGTAAAAAACAGGGTTTGACCCGTGAACAGGTGGGGTCAATGATTGAGATTGACCCACGCTATTTAACCAACATTGAGAATAAAGGGCAGCACCCAAGTTTACAGGTGCTTTACGACCTTGTATCTCTGCTGAATGTATCAGTGGATGAGTTTTTCTTGCCTGCCAGCAGTCAGGTGAAAAGCACCAAACGTAGGCAGTTAGAAAACAAAATAGACAATTTCACAGACGCTGACCTTGTTATTATGGAAAGCGTTGCAGATGGTATTGTCAAATCTAAGGAAGTGGGGGAAATGTAAATCCTCCACTTTTGTTTATAATTGCAGTGATATTAGAATTGATACTCTGCAATATTTTTGAAATCATTGTTCAACACATAATATACCTTATTTTTAGCAACGGAATATATAAAAGAAACTCTGGTTGCCCAAAGTCCTTCCTGACGTACTGACCTAAGTACATCAAAGGCGTTGGAAATAGAGAAGTTTTCTCCATATCCTTGCAGTAAATCCTTTGCCTTTTCATATCTGTTATCCCCAGATAAAACATATGGATTAGTCAATTCTGGTTTTAAAATGGAGTAATTTGTTATTAAGGAATATTTTTCTTTTTCCAAGCGATACCCAATCCCCGGTTCAATAATGAGAACACGCCCATTTCTATCCGAAAACATAGCCTGCATAGTAGTGTCAGGTGCATAATTAATTTTCTTTTTTTTCACTATTTCCAATGAATCGTCAAAAGAGAGATTGCCTTTTATAAAGTTTTCTGTCAAATCAGCTATTGTATAGCATGATTTATTACCGCAAAATTGTGCATTGTCATTTCCATGTACATACAACAATGTGCCAACATTCCCATTTCTATTGATTCCGTGAAAAGAGTGGTACTTATTATCGGACATTTTTATCCCTATAAAAAAACGGTCTTTTTCGGCAATTACAGTATGTTCCCATTCAGAAAGGTCAATATCAAAATTGAACCCAACAATGGTTTCTTTTCCATTATACACAAATCTTGTACACATATTTGTATTTCCTTTCGTAAACTAATTTTAATAGTATAAAAACTAATTACATTAGTAATTTTAAATATTATAAGACTGTTTGTCAATACAAGAGTTCATTTTTTCTAACCAAATTATTGACTTCGTTAATTTGATTACTTAAAATGAAGTAAATGATGTGTAGAAAGAGGAAAATGAATATGCGAGTTACAAAAGCCGAAGTTATAAAAACTGCTTCTGATATGGCTGATAGAAATGGACTTCATAATGTTTCTTTGAAAGCTATTGCTGAAAATTTAGGGATTCGTACCCCCTCCTTATATAATCATATAGGAAGTTTGGATGAACTTCTTAGGGAGATAGCACATAGTGGTATGCGTACTATGAATGAAAAAATGATTCGTACAGCAATCGGTAAGACAGGAGATTCAGCATTAAAATTAGTGGCAGTTGAATATCTTAATTATATGATTGAACATCCCGGTGTTTATGAAATAATTCAATGGGCTAGTTGGAATGGAACAGAGGAAACAGCAATGATTTTTAATGATTATCTATCTTTACTTAAAACACTTATTTGCTCATGTGGCTTTAATCCAGATAAGACCACTGAAATTTTGAACATGGTAACAGGTATGCTTCATGGTTATACAACTTTACAATTAAGATATGCTTTTTCTAATCCTGATAAAGTAAGAAAAGAATTATCCGAAGCAATTGACACACTACTATTGGGAGCTAATCAAAAATATAAAGACTAATGATAAATTTTAAAAAGAAATACTTTATAAGAGAAACGTGCAAATCTCAAATGAGAAATGCACGTTTCTCTATAACTATTTCACAATCTTCCAGTTTTCCCCGTTCTTTTCCAGCACAAGGTCAAACTGAGATACCTGTGTTGTCATGGTCTGGTTGTCCAGATATTTTACTGCTAGGGAAGCGTTCACCTGATTTCCGTTTCGGTTGTAGACCGGACTCACCAGTTCGGAGAAAATATACTCTTTTCCCACAGGTTTCAGTACGCCCTCATTCACATAATAGGTCAGCTCCTTTGCGGTTGCCGTAGGGTACAGCTTGAAAAAGGTGGTGAGAAATTCGTTGATTTCCTCCGTAGTGATAGAATCCACCGTACCGTCACTTTGTACCGCTTTTGGCGTATAGCCGGATTTTATGGGAATGCTGGTAATGGTTGGGTTCTGGATAATCGTCAGGTTTCCAGAGCCGTCCACATAGACCGTCACCTGATAGGCGGAACGGACGGTTTTACCGGATTCTCCCTCTGTAATACGCTGTTCCACTGTATAGGTTACTTGATAATGCTGCTCTTTTTCTTCTATGATTTCCCATATCTGAAAATCGGTCAGGGCAGACGATACGGGGATGTCCTTTCGGACAGTATCTACATTCAGGGCTTGCAGCTCTCCGGTGAGATAGCCTTTTAAAGCATTTGTCCGGTTGTCAATGGAAGCGGCGGACTGTCCCCATGAATAGTAGACTTCTGCGAAATTCTCCACAAAGTTTTCTATCTTGTGGGTGTCGAGGATTTGTTCCTCAATCACTTTCGTTTCATGGACAGTGTGAATGTCTATCGCCGTGAAATTCTTATAGACGGCAAACAGGAAGCTCACTGCCAGCAGCACCCACAGGGCAATCACGGTTTTCTTGTGGGTATTGACTTTGTAGACTTTCAGCTTCTTTTCTTTCTGCTTTTTCTGGTTTTCCTCTTTTCTAATCTGAATCATATCGGTTCATCCTTTCTTATTGTTTGATTCGTCCGGCTCCGGCAAGGTGCTGTTGCCAGTAGGAGCCTGTCAGGTCTGCGTAACCAATGGGATTTCCGGCATGGTACATCCGGTTATTTCCCACATACAGCCCCACATGGGTGATGTAGGTTCCGGCGTTGTAGGTGGAGTGGAAAAAGACCAAATCCCCCGCTTTTGCTTCGGACAGGGGGATGTGCTGCGTTATATTGTACTGTTCCTGTGCTGTCCGTGGCAGGGCGATTCCTGCCTTGCCATAGCACCACTGCACCAGTCCCGAACAGTCAAAGGAAGTGGAGGGGGAATCGCCCCCGTACACATACGTCCAGCCCTCATACTTTAAGGCTTCCTCCATGATAGCCTGCACCGTTTCATCATCAAACTGTGCCACGGTCAGGTATTGTGATACCAAGAGGACATAGAACATATTTCCATAGGAATACCGCCAGCCGCCGTTTTTCGCTACGGCAACAGGGTTGGTGTAGGTGACTTTCTTTCCGCCGGATTTGTCCCTTGCGAAGCTCTCTGCCAGTTCAAAGGTGTACTTTTTCCCGTGTCCTGCCACATAGTCTAGGAAACCGCCGCCGTAGTTGTAGGATTGAATCACACTGTTTAAATCACAGCCCTTTGTTTCTGCCGCTGCGAGCAGTTCCGAGAAATATTTGCAGCCCTGCTTGATGGATTCCTCTGTACTAAGGGAGTTTGGGGGAAGCCCCAGAGATTCCGAGGACTGCATAACGTCTTCCAGCGTGCCGCCGGATTCCACCTGAATGATGGCGAGCAGCACATTTAAGTATTCCTCTATGCCATATTCCCTTGCATACTTTTCCAGCATAGGTTTATGGGCGAGGACTTCCTGTGATACGCTCACGCCCCCATAAATAAGGTTTCCGCCGCTTCCTCCGTCTTCCTCATCCGAGAAGACAATCACCACCAAAAGGAGCAGGGAGAACATCATCACAAACACACCGGAACAGGCAAAGAAAAGGTGTCTTAACTTCATGGTTTCTCCCCTTTCTTTTGTTTGGCAGCCGCTTGTACTGTTTTTGTCCACTCCTTTCTGGCGGTGGTACGCCGGATGGTAAAGTTGGATTCTTTTACCATAGGGGCAGCCCGTTTTCGTTCCGGTATCGCAGGAGCCGTATCATTCTGGACAGGTTTTGCCGGACGGGGAGCAGCCGGTGTGATAGTTGGAGCTGTCTTTTGTCTTTCATCTGGTTTGTCTGGGGAAGCCGGAGGGACTATCTGGCGTTCTGTCCTTACAGGCGGTGTCTGTTCATGGTGGATGGAAGCCACTTTTACTACCGGAACCGAAGCACGTTCTGCCACAGCCCCCTCATAAGAAATCTGTCCCCGTTCCCTGATGGATGGGGAAGCTGGCTGTATAGCTGGTTTTCCTGCATGGGCGGTATCTGCATGATGTCGGAAATCTTCTGGCTGCTTTGTAGTAACAGGGCGTTCATGGACAGGAGCCGCCCCTTTGGGGGATTCGGAAGCTGCCTTTTGCGGCTGTTTTGCCTGTTCCAGTTCCGCCCTGCGTTCTGCAATGGTCTGTCTGCGGCGTTCTGCCTGTGCATTTCGCTGTTCGGCTCTGGCAGTTCGGGTCTGGGTCACGCTGGAAGTAAAATCCCGTACTCCCTCTGATACCTGTGTTTTCCCGTGGGAAAGGGCGTACTTTGCATTGACAGGCAAATCCTTTGCCTGCTCCCGAAGCTGTCCGGCAGTATCGGCTATCTTATCTTTGGTATCGGCCGCCGCATCTACCGCAGAACCAGCCCGTTTCCATACGGATTCCTGTTCCGGTGCTGCCTGTCCGTCTGGTCTGCTGTGGTCTGCCTGCGTCCGTTTGAAAGAGCCGGAGCTGGAAGCAGTTCTCTGGTCTGAGCCAGCCTGTTTTCCTGCATGATAGGCAGTCGTTCCAGCCCCAAGAGCCGCCACAGAACGTCCCAACTTATGCTGTAAACGGTGCATATGGGCGTGCATGAGCATACGGGGTCTTCGTATGATACGGCTTCCCATGCTTTGGGAATCCCCACTCTGTAAGGAGAACATCCCCATCAAATCCCCCAGCTTGAAATAAATTCCGGCAAAGGTCACTATCTGCAAGAACGCAGTCAGGAAGAACGGATATTCCCCAGACAGGTTGTAGAGCATGGTGGAAATGCTGAACGCTACCGTGATAATCAGGGTGATTCCGGCTCTGGTAAGGATGGTATTGAACAGTTTTGTAATGGCACGTTTGGACATCCCCTCAAAAGAGGGAACCATGCTGAGGAGAAAGCTCACAGGCAGGAACATGGCATAAATGATAAAAAGAACCTGTGAGAAAATCATTATCCCTGTGAGCAGGAATACAAAAACGGAGATACCGATATTGAACATGAACAGGAAGAAGACGGTTCCCAAGCGGTTGATGGTCTTTGTGATGGTAAGGTTGGTATTTTCTCTGTCTTCGATTTCCTCCACCACGATTTCTTCTCTGTCCTGTCCGTTGTTTTCGTCTGGACTGGTTGAAAGCAGGCGTTCCACACGGTCTGCTCCAATGCTTTCCATATCTGAATTACCATATTGCAGCAGGAGCCACGGCTGCTTGACCTGAATGGAAAACAGGCTGTCCCGTATCAAATCCACGCTGTCTTTTCCTTGACTTTCTGAGTTTGGCAGCACAATCTTTGTACCAAGGGTCAGGCTGGCATTGCTGATGTCTGCGGAAAATTCATTGATTTTCCCGATATAATCAGGGGCATAGGCGATAAAGGCAGCGGACAACACGAACACCACCACGAAATTCACAACGGCATGGATGGCTTTTGTGGTTTCCCGTTTGATAAGCCCTGTGTAGGCAACGTAAATCCCCACCACCAGAATGAGAATCAACAGGAACCCGATATAAAATCCCTCCGAGGACAAGCCGCCTGTGGTAACGCCTGCAAGGGTCTGCATATTTTCCCCAATGGAATCCGCCGTAGAGGAAATGAAGTCCAGCGAGTAGGCTTCCTGAATCAGATACCCTGTAGCGTTGGAAAGGTACAGGCTGATTGTCCAGATAAAATTTGTGATGGCATACAACCCGTACATCACCTGTTTTCCGATGCCGTCCAGCCAGTTCCACGGGAGCCAGTCCCATCCGCTGTCCACATAAAAATCAAGCTGGTAGTTGTCCAGCGGATATTTGCTGTATTCGTTGGCAGCGTCCACCGTATCATCCACCAGTCCGGCAGCGTGGGCGGCTGTGCCAAAGACTGCCAGCAGCAGGAGGATGAGCAGGAGTGCCAGAAGCATTTTTCCTGCTATACTCCCGATTTTTTTAAAAGAGTTTTGTCCCTTTGTCCGGCAAGGGACAAGAGCTGTCCCCTGCTGGATAGGCTTTCTTATCTTCATTCCTCCACCTCTTTTCTTACGGGCGGTCTGGTATCAAAGGCATGGAACAGGTCTTCAAAGATAGGATGGAACTGTATCACGCCCACACGCCCGTACAAATCACTGATGAGGCACTGCCCGTTTTCCAAGTCACGGAGCCGCTTCTGGTTATTTTCATCTTCGGAATCCACCCCGAAAAAGGCGAGGGTCTTCTTGATTTCGTTGATGTCTGTGGAACGGAATGCAAATTTCAAGCCCAGATTGTTTTTCAGCTTTTCATCCAGCAAATCGTCCGTGTTCTGGGTGACAAAGTAAACGCCTGCGTTCATGGCACGTCCGGCACGAACCAGCTTCATGGAGAGGGTCTTGCCCTGTGCCACCTGTAAGAAGCTCCATGCTTCATCCAAATCCACAATCTTAAACACGCTGCGGTCGGTATGGATGAAGTCGAGGGCAAAGGTACTGATTGCAATGAGCATTGCTACGGAAAGCAATTCCATTGTGGTGTATTCTTCAAACGAGGTTTCCTTATCCGGCAGCACCAAATCCGCCACCTGAATGATGTTGAGCTGCTTTTCAAGGCTGATGGACTGTGTGACATCCCCATCCGAAAAGAGCAGGTGTGCAAAGTCATAGTCCGTAAAGGATTCGATATGGTCGGCTATGCTGGTGCTGATGGTGGTTCCCTCCGCCCGTAGTTCTTCAATCACCTTGAAAAGCCCCCGTTCCTCACTGTTTGTTACCGCACGAATAGCTTTCCGAAGAACAGGGAACTTTTCCCCGTCACGGCTGGAAATGCCGGTTAAAAAGGTCAGGATGTCGATTGCCAGTGATTCGGAATCCTTTGGGTTCTCCATAATCACATAGGGGTCGAGCAAGCCCCTGTTCTGTTCCTCTGAGGTCAGGTTTACGATATTGATTTCATGGGCGATTTCTGGCAGGGTTTCTTTCCAGCGTCCCCGTTCCGCTTTCGGGTCAACAATGAGTGCCTGTGCCCCAAATAATACGGAATAATAGACTATCATGTTGTTGCTGAATGATTTTCCACCGCCGAGGGAGCCGACAAAAGCGGCAGCAAGGGCGTTGGTGACGGAGCCTTTTACCCCTTGACTGGCAAGGGCAGGCTTTAAGTACACGTTTCTTCCTGTATCAAGGCTGTACCCGATATAAATACCCTCCGTTTCCCCCAACATCTGGGTTGCCCCGAAGCCAAGACCAGCAAGGAAGTCGCTGGTGACATACTGGATGTAATCGTTCAGATACCGTTTGCTGGCAGGGAGAAATTCCCCATGCAGCCCCAGCATATCCCCAAAGGGGCGAACCAGTTTCACGTTCAAATCGTCATAAAAATCTTTCACCTCATTGCAGCGGCGTTTCAGTTCTTCCAAGTCGGGAGCCGTCACACGAACCACATAGGACAGCTTATACATGGATTCCTTGCTCTGGTCTAAGGTGGATTCCAGCTCATTCACGCTGTCTAAAGCATCCACCACGTTTGTACTGGTTTCGCTGTCATTCTGCCATGCGTGGCTGTCCAAATCTTTCAGCTCTTTTTTCTTGTTCCGCACCGTGGAGAGGGCTTTCCGGTTTGTCACAATCTCCACATTCATAGAGGTATCAATGGGAAAGGTGAATTGCTGCTGCTGATAGTAAAAGATTTCCGAGGATGGGAAGTCCAGTTCCCCCACAATGCTGTTGATGGTAAAGTAGGCGGCATACACTGTCCCGTCTTCCTGTTCGATTTTCAGATACCGCTGGTTTTCCTCTATCAGACAACGGGTGGGTTTAATGAGGTCATAGTATTTCACCAGCGTTTCCTCCTGAAACCGTTTTTTCGGAAGATAATACTCATAATCTTCGTAGGCGGTTCCGGTCTGCCCGTATAAATGTTCAATCAGATAGCCGAAATCGTCCTTATCAAGCCGCCGTACTTTGAAACGGCGTGAGATTTTATTTTCCAGTAGTTTTTCCATCTTCTGAAACCGCCAGATTTCTTCATTGCTCATGGAAACAAAATCCCCCATGAGCTTGTGGTTGACTTCATGGAGGAAGTCGGAAACAGCAGTCTTTGCTTCCCTGCGGAACTGTTTCATGGTGACTTCCTGCTCATTGACAAGCAGCTTAAAGCCGATAAAAAAGCGGTAGTCCACCTGATTTTCCCCTATCATGGAAATCAGGGCTTCGGTCTGTGCGTCAATCTTTGCACAGGCAACGTCTTTTAACTTGCCTGTCACTTCCTGTTTGGAGCGTTCCTGTGCCGCCCGTATGCTGGATTCCGTGCTGATTTGCAGGGCGTGAATCTTCCCGTCCCTGTTCTGGGCGATAAGCTGCCGGAACGAATCGTGTACCTGATACTTCTGTTCAGGGCTTAAAAAGGAATAGTTGTAGGGAAGCAGCTCATAGTAAGCAAAGCACTCCCCGTCATGGTTGAACACAAGGTTATTTTCGATATACTTAATCGGATATGCCATAAATATCACTCCTTACTGCCGTGATGGGCTGTGCCGGATATTCCTTTTCCAGCTTCACGGGCTTTCCTGCATACGTTAGTTTCGGGCGTACCAGATATGCCAGTACGGATTTCAGGAAGCCGTAAGGCTTCTTCCCGTCAAAAGTCTTCTGGCACATGAACCAAGTGAGGGCAAAGGGTACGCCGAAATATTTTAAAAATGCCCCGTCAATGAACGAAAGAGGAGGGAGGTTCCCCAAGAGCATAACTGCAAATACCGATACCACGAACCACGCCATCTGTGTGAACGTGATGGGGAATGGCAGCTTAAAATCATTGATGGAATAGAGTACCTTTTCCACCGACCAGATACTGGTATAGCTTCGTATTTTCTTCATGTTGTCCGTCCTTTCTAAAAGATGGGGCAGCAAAAGCCGCCCCTGAAATAAAAAAGCCGCCTGTACTTTCAAAAAGAGATACAGACGGGTCTATCGTATGATTTCATATACGCCGTGGTTCGTGACAATAAAGGTTCCCTCCAATTCCATGTCACGCCCATAGGCAGCATAGTCGATATAGTTTTGTAAGTGTGCCGGAAGTTCCCCAAGCTGTCCGCTTTCTTCCAGATAGTAGCGAGCCACATCCGCCATATCATCACAGCCGGAATGGCAGATAATATCGTCTTCATGCTCACAGAGTTCTTCGATACTGCCAAAGTAGGATTGCAGCTCTGATAGTTCCTCCTGAATGTACTCCGGTAAGTCCTCCACCATTTCACACAGGCGGTTGACTTCCTCAATGGGGGTATATTCGTCAATCTCAAAGGGCAGCTCATAATCATGGATGGCGTATTCCTCATATTCATCATTCAAACCGATACGCTCTTTGACTTCCTCAAAGTCCACAGGCGGCGTGAACCATGCTCCCACCAGTTCGCCCTCATTGTATTTGCCTAAGTTGGCAATGTAAATCCGCATTTCTTCCAAGTTCCTCCACCTCCTTTTAGCGGTAATAAAAGATACCATTGTCTGTAAACAGGTAGTTTTCGCTGGTTTCCAGTTCCCGACCAATGGCAGCGTAGTCGATATGGTTCAACAGGTCTGGATGTACTTCTCCAAATAGCTGTACCTCCTGCACCAGATAACGGGCGAGGGATTCCCCGTCCTGCACCGGATAGCAGCGTATCTGGTCTTTGTGGTCGATAAATTCCGTAAAGCTGGGAAACCACCGCTTTTGTACCACATCCATTTCATAATAGAGGGGCGTTCCCTGCATTTCCTGTACCATCCGGCAAAGGGCGTTGATTTCCCAGAGCCTTGTGTTGCCTTCCAATGGAAAGGGCAGCTCATAGTCTTCAATTTCGATTTCTTCCTCACTCTGAACCCCAAGACGTTCCCTGATTTCTTCAAAATCCACAGGGCAGGAAAACCATGCTCCAGGATATTCCTCAAAATCTTCATGGTAAAACCGTGTGGTGTTCAGGATGTAGATTCTCATTTTCTCAATCAGTATCACGTCCTTTCTTAGAACAAAAAATGGCAACTAACTTTGTTTGTCAGTTGCCATTTTTCTAATAAAATATTCGCTTTAATTCTTCATCACTATTGATTTTTTTAATTACCCAAGGTTGTAAAAAATAATTGATTTGTGGGTCTAACATACTTACTAAATGAGTTTGTCCGGCAGGGGTTAATATTTGTAAATGTTGAAGTTCTATTACTAATCCATTGTTCATGGGTAATGGCAGGGTGTGAGTTGGTTCACGTAAAAACTCCCGAATGATTGTCACCTGCTCTGGTGTCATATTTTTCAAATATTTAATCTGAGCAGTTCCTAATCTCTTAGAAGCATACTTGTCATAAAAGAAATGAAAAATTTTAGATAGTAATAAAACGATTAGTAAAGCTGTGGAAATCACAAAAACAATGCCTATTGTAAAACCATATTTTTCTCGAAAATTTATAATATAAAACTTTTGGGCTAACTTTTGAGGCAATAATAATAATGTACCACTGGCAATAGATAAAGCTCCTAAAATGTTCGGCGGTAATTTCAAAAAATCAATAAAATCTTTCATACATTTCCTCCACTTTCAATTACTATTAAAGAAATTATACCACCATTCTTAGTTTATCTCAATTATCATACACTATCATATTACATCTTCTTTCTTTTGGGGAGTTACGCTCCCCAAGCCCCTAGTGGACTTCCGCCATGAAGCAATCAGAGCTTGCTCCATAACGGAAGTGTAAAATGGATTCCCTATGCTCCGATAATCTTATTGAACAGTTCCAGTAAGATGTCCTTTACACCGTCCGCATTGAAGACCAGACCGACCGCTACAAGGGACACCACCAGAAAACCGATAAGTTTGGAAAATTCCCTCTTAAATCCGAGGTACAGTCCAATCACCACGATTGCCAGCAGCACAAGGGACTGGGCGTTGGATAAAAACCAGTTGTAAAGATTCTGTCCGAAATTCATAAAAGCTCCTTTCTTTCCTGTAAGAGTTCTTAGGTTCTAAAATTGCCGCCGTTAAAGCACCACCTCCTTTGCAGCGGCGGCTTGCTGCTTCAGGATTTTTTCATGCTTCTCCGTCAGCCTTGCATGGGTGATGATGTCATGGACAATCTGGGTGTGGTTCATCTTATCCAGACGGAGAGCCAGCTTTAACGTGGGGGCTACCTGATGGGAGAGCCAGTGCAGGGTGCGTTCAAAGGAATAGGGTTCCGGTTTGGTTGTCAGTTTCAGGCTTCCCTTGTGTTCCCCGATAAACCACTCCCATTCCTCACTGATACGCCAGTCAGAACGGGGCTTCGTATCGTCCCTGTCCACGAACCGGACATAGCGGTTGATGATTTGAAAGGCTGTCCGTTCTGGATTGTCATGTTCTAACAGGTCACGGATGGCGTAAAAGGCACGCTCATTTTTCAGCCGGATTTCAAAGCGGTTCTTTACCTCTGCGTCCGCAATAGGAATATCGTGCTTTTTGTACTGCTCATAGTCTTTTTCATAAATGCAGAAGTACACCTCACTTTGGAGGGAGCCGATATACAGGGTGTTCCCCATACATTCTTTTTCCTCACGCCGTACCAGTTCGCCGCTGCGGTAGCTTTTGAAGCTGCGGAAGACCGAGATACATTCCTCATTCCGGCACTTCTCTGTCAGATGGGGAATGTTCAGGATTCCCGTTTTGTCATTGATGGCAAGGTCAAGCCGCTTCATCACGCCGTCCTCCATGAGAACATCCATAAAAAACTCATACCAGCTCCGTTCCTGTGCCAGCAGATAGCTTTCAAACTGGCGGCAGCCACGCCCTTTCAGTTCCAGCAGCACCCCTTTTTCCAGTTCCGGCGATACCAGAACGAAAATATCACCTAGATAGTAATGCTCTGTGTAAGAATAGAAGCCGTAGTCTTCATGGATAAAGTAAGGCAGCTTTAGCCGCAGCACGTCTTCCACGATATGCTTCACATCCGTAGTGGGAAAGCGAATCCGCACATAATCAAAGAGCATTTCAAGGGGATTGTCTGGATTGAAGCGTTCCAGAGCTTTCGTGATGGTTTCCTGTAATGCTTCGGATGGGTGAGCCTTGCCCGTTTCAATATCGCTCAGGTACGGACGGGTGATTCCGGCAGCTAACGCAAGTTTCTGTTGTGAGATACCGTAAACTTCCCGTTTTTCTTTGATGTCCAGTACCCATGTTTCTTCATTCAGTGAAAATCCCTCCTGTCTAAAAAAGCGTATGTCAACTTTCAGAGCCTTGTTGACACACGCCGGATATGGGAAAATCCCTTGTGTACCGTGGGATTCTGCCCTGTTGTTTGGTTGTTGCCTGTCGATTTGTACCCCTCTGTTAGATACGAGGGGTTCATGCTGGCGTGCCTTGCGGCACACCAGCCACAGCAGGTCAGTCCGTTTCTGCGGCTTTTGCTTCGCACGCCGCCTGCACTCCCTGCCTGCTGTCTATGAGCTTTTTTATTTCCTTGAGGAAATCGTGTCCTTTTGGCACAAGGGGCGTATAAAATTCCGAGATAACGCTGGTTCCCACATCCACATAGCCACGCCCTTTTATCTGCTTTAGGAAGAACTCCTTTGTGGTTTCCCCGAACATCATCCCATAGCCCATTTCCGACATCCGCCCCAGAGCTACACGGAAATTGAACTGGTCACGGATTCCATCCCCCAGATACTTTGCGTCTGGACGCTGGCAGGCGAGAATCAGGAAGAAGCCAGCCTGCCGCCCAAGCATAACGATTTGTTTTAACTTGTTGAGGACAGCGGCGTTTTCCTTTGTGCCGAGCATTTCCATAAATGCCACATATTCATCAAAGATAAGGAAATTTGCCGGAAGTCCCAAGTAAGCGTAGTTTTCTCCTGTCCGGTAATTCTCCATGAGCTTCATGTCTTCGCTGCGTTTCATCATTTCTTCATAGAAACGGTCAATACAGGCGAGCATATCTTCCTTTTTGTAGTACACATCCGGCATAACCGCCTGTAAATCCGCAAGGTCGGCGTTCTTCGGGTCTAACACGAACAGGACGGCGTTGGTGCGGAGCAGGGCTTCAATGAGGGTCAGGATGAAATAAGTCTTTCCGCCGCCGGTTCCTCCGGCAATGAGCATATGGGGGAGCTTATCATACTCCCACCAGACATTTTCCATAAGCCGGAGCCTGTCGTCCTTTGCCTGTACGTCCTCAATAGAGATACGGTTCGCAATAGTATCATAAAGCAGGGTGTACTCCACATAGGAATCTTTTAATTCCTTATCCGTCAGCTCACAGTACAAGCCGCTTTCCAGCTTTTTCTCCAAGTTTAAGAGCTGTTCCTGATATTTCCCCAAGGTGATTTCCACACGGATATGGAGCAAGCCCTGTTTCATCTGGTAGTAGATTTTGGGAAAGTAAGTGATGGTTTCTTTGGAACGGCTGGAAGATAAGCCCTTGAAAAAAGCGTCCTCCTTTCGCTGTTCCGATTCATACCACTTGTTTTCCAATACCATCCTTGCCAGCTTTTGACGGTGAATGAGCTGCTTTACTTCATCCCTGCGGTATCGCCAGAACAGAAGAACTGCTGCAAGACACACCAGCCCTGCCACGCCCATACTGAATAACAGGTAAGGGATGTTTACATCCTGTGTTATCTGGGAGAGGGACACTTCCTGCCAGTTGGTTCCGGCAATCTGCCCTGTATGAAACAGCAGGACAACCAGCAGGAAGACAGGGAACAGGGCGGCAAGGGCAGTATGGAATACAAGGTCTTTATCCGTGGGACGGATACGTTTTCCACGAGGGAAAAGCTGCTTCATGGGAACAATCCTCCTTTCGCTTTCTTCTTATATTCCTGTTATTTTACAGGGGGAGCGTCTTTCTTCGGCGGCTGTGGATTCATGGCAGCTCCTTTTTTCAGGACAATATCCTCTGCCTTGATGTACCAGTCCACCTCTGCTCCCTGAAAGGTAGCCGTTGCCACGGTATCTGCCACTGGATTGATAAGTTCCACCTCTGCGTTGTAATCGAACTCCTTTAACGGCACGCTGGCAGGGATGGAAACCTGAATCATACGCCCCTGTCCTCTGGATTTTAAGTCATAGGTACGCTCCTTGATTTCTTCTGATACCGAGCCGTCTTCATTCTGGAGGTGAACCTCACGGCGGAGGGCAGAAAATTTCAATGCCCCGAATGTTGCTTCCTTGTCAATCACGATTCCGTTTGCTAATCTCATAGTCTGATGTCCTCCTTTTCCTTACGCTTTTACCATATCGTCAGCGTGCAAAATGTAGTTGGTAAAGCCCCTTGTGCCGATTTTATAGCCCTCTGCGGTGATACGGGGATTGACGAGCTTCACACGTTCCTCAAAGTCAAAATGTTTCTCTCCGGCTTCGGCAGGGAGGATAACCACAATATCATCCGCCCTCTGTACGTCTGAATAAAGATTGAAGCTGCGGGAGAGTACCGTCATGCGTCCATTGATTCTTCTCTGTTCTGTCTTGTCTTCTCCGGCAAACTCCAAGTTGCCGAATGTCTTTTCCATGTTGGGGATAACGAATTTTAATTCCATATAGATGTACCTGTCCTTTCTGAATGTTGTGTTTGATGGTTGTTTTGGGATTCTGGTTTGGAAGCGGAGGGGAACGCTCCGGCAGTGGTGATTTCTTCGTGGTATCACATCCTTTCTGGTTTTGGGGTAAAAAAATAGACGCTCAGTTTTGAACGTCTATCAAAAAGGTTATAAAATAGTTGCTTCGTCAATATTCTTTAAAATTTCTTCTTGCAATAAAGATAATATTTCAAAAATTCTGACATATAGAGATTGATAATCTTTTGTTTCAATTTCATGATTTAATATGTCGCAGATATTTGCAAGGTGTTCATACTCAAAATTAATAACTTCTAAACCAATTTCTTGTTCAGGTGATAAGCCGAAACTATCTTTAGAATTTCCATATTCATTTATTTCACACCATATATCAAAAATATCTTTCTCAGACGAATAAGACATATCGCTTGTAAAGGAACTGCTATAAGGTGGGTCACCCATGAAAAAAACAATATGTGCAATTTGACCGTACCAGATTATCTGGCGATGTGTTAATAAAACTGTTTTTATTTCTTCAAATAAAGATTTTTTAGTAGTAATAGCACAGTCAATACAGTTGTTGATTTTATACATTGGAAAGCTTTCAATCATGGAAGAATATTGCTTGCAAAAAATATCAATTATGGCGGAAATATCACTATTTATCTGATTTTCATAATTATTTATGGTATCTTCTAGTAGTTTTAAAATATTTCGAGTTCTTTCGTAAAAGTAAATTCTATTATTAGCTTGTAAATATTTTAAAAGTTCTGTAGTTTCTGATTCACAGCTTTTTTCTCCGGTAAAGGAAACAAGAGTATTCTCATTTTTACTCAGTTCAGATACTTTGTTTTGAAGATTTTCTATTGCTATGGAGCAAGGTATCCAATATTCATCCCGTGCTCTTATTTGAGCATTTACTTTTGCTTCGTTTTTTTTGCTGGATACAGTGACATAGTAAGTTATATAGGCACCCAAGATTGTAGAAAGCATGGGCAAAATTTTGTCAATAAGTGCATAAAGATTTTCCATTAGTTTTTCTCCTTTGCATAATAGACTGTAAGATATAGTATAGGATATAACTATTATAAAATAAAGAAGAATTTGCCTAATAAATACAATCTTTGGAAGATATACAGAGTTAAGGTTTATATCAATGTTAATCGGTCTTTTAATACTCGAGAAAAATAGACGCTCATTTCTGAACGTCTATAAAGGAAAGATATTGAGGTTTGCTGGTCTATCTTATAAAATCTGAATGTACTTCGATTGCATTTTTATTGCATTTTTTATTTTTTTGCATATAGATTTTAGTGGTTGATAGTTCCTGAAAATGCCTTAAAATCAATGATTTTCACTTATATGGCATACTGTCTATCTGGAATTCGAATAAATCGAGTTGCTTAAAAAAGCCAGTGTTTATGCGGGTTTCAGCGATT